>Ga0116226_10003273_pt1 | contig 14281 bp, 13 predicted proteins | sample S1TSphfallax_FD_89692 | JGI IMG/M metagenome (GOLD analysis project Ga0116226, IMG submission 89692) | Host-associated microbial communities from peat moss isolated from Minnesota, USA - S1T2_Fa - Sphagnum fallax MG | ecosystem: Host-associated > Plants > Peat moss > Unclassified | place: USA...
ACTGAGCCGTTGCCTCGCGTCCACCAACTGCGCCTTGGCCTTGCGTCCACGAACTGAGCCGCGGCCTTGCGTCCACGAACTGAGCCGCGGCCTTGCGTCCACGAACTGAGCCGCGGCCTTGCGTCCACGAACTGAGCCGCGGCCTTGCGTCCACGAACTGAGCCTCCACCCTGTCATCCTGAGCCTGTCGAAGGATGGGCGCGCGAAAATCGCTATTCCGCCGGCAACAATCTGCGGCGCTGAGAAGTTGTGTGCCATCGCACACAGGCTGCCATAAGCATTCCCGCTCCTGGTTAGCCGTTGGTTGAGCACGTCATCATCGCCTCGCTTGATTGATCAGGCCAGGATTGCGGAAGGAAGCCCCTATGAAGAAGCCCTTATCCAAGATCGTCCTCGGCGTCGCCGCCGCGGCCGTCATCTCGACGCTCGGCCTCACCACGACGGCTGCTCCCGCCGAGGCGGATCAATCCTCCACGGCCGCCATCGTCGCAGGTCTCGGCGCGATCGCCGGCGCCCTCATCTACGATTCGAACCGGCACCAATACTATTACAACCGCGGCGGCCGCCACCAATACGTGAGCAACGACACCGCCAACGCCTACTACCAGCGCCACCCCAACATGCACCGCGACAGCCGCGACCCCATGTCCCACGGCAACATGGGCCATGGCAACATGGGCCACACCAACCACTAACCCCCGCCGCCGCTAACGCGGCAGCAAGAAACGAAAGACGGCCCGCGCGCCGTCTTTTTTTTGTCTAAAATCATGCCCCCGAGAAGCGAAATCGGCTTCCGCAAGAAACGAATAGTGCCCCCGATAATCGAATGGTGAATACCGCGAAGCTAATCCAAGACACCGGTGCCGGGCCGAGCACAGCGTAATCGCCCCCCGCCGTCAGGCCCATTGCGAGGCCGGTCCGGGGGGATGGATTCGCTCTGCGAATCCGTACGCCGCTGCGCGGCGGGGTGCTTCGCACCCTTAAAATCGAACAGAGGTTCGATTGCCGGGTGATGCGAACGTCGTGAATCAATGACGCGCCCCTGAAATGCTCTCCGGCAAAATCTCGCCGGGAATCGGTGTTCGATTCCCCAGAGTGACAGTCAGATGGCACACAAGCGCGGTACCGTTGGGATGCGTACCGGCCCTCCGGTCACGCAGACCGCATCACCCAACAAACGGAGAATCATGGCCGACGAGAAGCAAGTCGCCCTCGCAAATGCCCTGACGCAGATCGAGCGTCAGTTCGGCAAAGGCTCCATCATGAAGATGGGCGAGTTCCACGAGAAGATGGCCTTCGAGGTCATCCCGTCGGGCTCGGTCGCCCTCGACCTCGCGCTCGGCGTCGGCGGGTTCCCCCGCGGGCGCATCATTGAAATCTACGGCCCGGAATCGAGCGGTAAAACGACGCTCGCGCTGCATGCGATCGCGGAAGCGCAAAAACTCGGCGGCACCGCCGCCTTCATCGACGTCGAGCACGCGCTCGACCCGACCTACGCCCAAGGCTTGGGGGTCGACCTCGACAACCTGCTGGTCTCGCAGCCGGATGCCGGCGAGCAGGCCCTCGACATCGCCGAGATGCTGATCCGCTCGAATGCGGTCGACGTCGTCGTGCTCGACTCGGTCGCCGCGCTCGTCACGAAAGCGGAGCTCGAAGGCGACATGGGCGACACCCACGTCGGCCTGCAGGCGCGCTTGATGTCGCAAGCGCTGCGCAAACTCACCTCGGCGATCTCGCGCTCGAAGTGCGTGATGATCTTCATCAATCAGTTGCGCGAGAAGGTCGGCGTGATGTTCGGCAGCCCCGAGACGACCTCGGGCGGCCGTGCGCTCAAGTTCTACGCCTCGATCCGCCTCGACGTGCGCAAACTCGAGCAGATCAAGGTCGGTACCGACGTCGTCGGTTCGCGGACGCGCGTCAAGGTCGTGAAGAACAAGGTCGCACCGCCGTTCCGGCAAGCCGAGTTCGACATCACGTACGGCCGCGGGATCTCCAAGATGGGCTCGATCCTCGACATCGCGCTCGAGCGGAACATCGTCGGCAAGAGCGGCTCGTGGTGGACCTACGGCGAGACGCGCATCGGCCAGGGTCGTGAAAACGCCAAGGCGTTCCTCGAAGAACATACGGATATCGCCGATGAGATCGAGAGCAAGATTCGCGAAGCGCTCACCTCGGCGGTCTCGACCAACGGGCATGCCAAGCCCGTCGGCGCGACCCGCGGTGGGGACGATTCCGACTAACGCCCGGGCGGCGGCGCTGCGCATGCTCGCGCAGCGCCGCCTCACCGAAGCGCAACTCTGGAAGAAACTCACCGCAAAGGGCTACGACGACACGGCGACCGCCGCTGCCGTCGCATCCTGCAAGCGCGACGGCTTCATCGACGACGACCTCTTCGCCACGCTCTACATCGAGGGTGCGCGCAAAGCCGTCGGCGATGCGCGCCTCGTGGCCGAACTGGTCAAGCGCGGCATCGATCGTGACGCGGCCCGCGAGCGCGTCGCGCAGGCGCCGAGCGGACAGACGGAGCGAATCGGCATTGCCTACGAAAAGCTGACGCGCACGAGGCCGCAGCTGAGTTACCCGTCGGCCGCGCGTGCGCTCGAACGGCTCGGCTTCCCAACAGCGCTGATTTACCGCACGCTCCGCGAGCGCGCGAGCGCGGCGTTCCCGACCGTCGGCGAGGAAGGCTTCGCAGCAGAGTAAAAGGGGCGATCCGATGGGTTTTTTCTCGCGGCCGGCGGTCGTTTTAACGGCTGCGCTCGCCCTTGCGCTCGGCACGCTGCTGCCGGCGCGTCTCTCGGCCGTCGAGCTCGAGTCGATCGCGAAAGCATCGGCCGACTACACGAATGCGAATCCCGCGCTGCAGGCGATGTACCGCGCGGCGCTGCTCAACACGAGCCGCCAAGTCACGATCGCGCCCGACGGTACGGCCTACATAAAAACCGGTGACATTCCCGCCGAGTGGCTGCGCGATGCGAGCGCGCAAGTTCGCCCGTATTTGTTTTTCGCCAAGACCGATCCGTCCGTGCAAACACTCTTGCGCGGCATGATCGCGCGGATGGGCAAGTACCTGCAGATCGATCCGTACGCGAACGCCTTCACGCTCGATTACCGCGTTTGGGAGGAGAAGTACGAACTCGACTCGCTCGCGTATCCGATTACGCTGGCCTGGACGTATTGGAAGGTTACCGGCGATCGTTCGATCTTCACCGGCGATCTGTCGCTTGGGCTCGACAAAGATCTCGAGACGCTGGAGCGCGAGCAAGACCACCCGCGCAACTCCAAATACACGGAGAAGGAGATGCCGCTCGGCGGCCACGGCAATCCGGTCGCGTATACCGGGATGATTTGGTCCGGCTTCCGGCCCTCCGACGATGCGTGTCAGTACAATTTCCTGATCCCCTCGGAGATGATGGCGGTCGTTGCGCTCGGTGAGCTCGCGGAGATCGAGCGCGACGTGTACCACAATCTGATCAAAGCGCAGCGCGCATCGTCGCTCCGCGATGAAGTGCAGACCGGGATCCAGACGTACGGTGAAGTGTTCACCCCCAATTACGGGTACATCTACGCCTACGAGGTCGACGGCCTCGGTCACTCGACGCTCATGGACGATGCGAACATCCCGAGTTTGCTCTCTGCGCCGTACATCGGCTATACGAAGACGTCGGGCTACGTCTATAAGAACACGCGGAAGTTCTTGCTCTCGAAGGACAATCCGACGTATTACACCGGCAAGTTCGCGCGCGGGATCGGCAGCCCGCACACGAGCGACGGGTTCGTCTGGCCGCTGGCCCTGATCATGGAGGGGATGACGGCCGATTCCGCCACCGAGAAAACGGATGTCTTGCAACAGTTGCTCGCAAGCGATCCGGGCGATCATCTCTTGCACGAGTCCTTCAATCCGAACGACCCGACGAAGTTCTCGCGCGTCGATTTCGGCTGGCCGAACGCGCTCTTCAGCGAGTACGTGATGACCGCGTTCGGCGGCATCGCGCCGCTGCCGGTCGGCACGACCAGCGATCTCGACTTCCGCGGCGAATAACGCGCGCTGATGCATCTTTTTCCGGGCCATCCCGGGCGCCCGCTCGACATCGTCCTCGGGATCCAATGGGGCGATGAAGGCAAAGGCCGCGTCGTCGACCTGCTCGCGCGCGACTATGACATCGTGGCGCGCTTCGGCGGCGGCGACAACGCCGGCCATTCGATCGAGGTCGGCGACACCAAGATCGCGCTGCGCATCGTTCCCTCGGGGGCGCTCGTCCCGCACACGCGGCTGTTCATCGGCGGCGGGACGGTGGTGAGCCTCGAGGCGCTGGCCGCGGAGTTCGACCGGGTCGCAAGCGCCGGCGTCGACCTCGACCGCATCGCGATCTCCGACCGCGCGCAGATCGTCTTTCCGTACCACGTCACGCTCGACCGGCTGAGCGAGAAACAGCGCGGCGGCGGTGCGATCGGTACGACCGGCCGCGGCATCGGCCCCGCATACGTCGATCGGGTCGCCCGGATGGGCGTGACGTTCGGGGATCTCGCGCGGCCCGAGGCGGTTGCGCAGAAGATCCGCGCCGCGCTGCTCGCGCGGGGGCCGATCCTCGCGGCCGCCGATGAGGTTCCGCGCGAGGACGACATCATCGCGCGCACGCTCGAACTCGCCGGCCGCATTCGTCCGCATGTCGTCGACGGCGTCGCGTACCTGCACGACGCGATGCGGGCCGGGAAACGGATCCTCGCCGAGGGCGCGCAAGGCACGATGCTCGACGTGACGTACGGCAGCTATCCGTACGTGACCAGCTCGGCGACGATCGCCGGCGGAGCCTGCACGGGTCTCGGCGTCGGGCCGCGGGCCGTCGGCAACGTCATCGGCATCGCGAAAGCGTACTGCACGCGCGTCGGCGCGGGGCCGTTCCCATCGGAGCTGCACGACGAAACGGGTGCGCGCATCCAGGAACTCGGCCACGAGTTCGGCGTCAATACGGGGCGCGCGCGCCGCTGCGGCTGGTTCGATGCGGTCGCCACCCGGTATGCCGCCGAACTCAACGGCCTCTCGCACCTAATCTTAACAAAACTCGATATCCTGACCGGCTTCGAACGCGTCGGCGTCGTTACGGCGTACCGTCGGCCGGACGGCACGCTGGCCGGCATGGAAGCATTTGGCGAAGCGGGGATTACGCCTGAAGTAACGTGGTATGCGGGCTGGAGTGAATCCATTCGTGACGTGCGGGAAATCTCCGAACTCCCGGGCAATGCGCGCCGCTATATTGAAGCCATCAGCAGGCTCGTCGGCGTGCCCCTCGGGCTGCTCTCGGTCGGCCCCGAACGCTCGTCGTTCGCGACTCCGTTCCCGGCCGAACATCTACTTTAACCGTTCGTACCATAAATATGCGGCACGCTCGCGCCGATAGGATAGGAGAGCCGTACACGGATGTTCGGCGGTACTTCGGCCACGGTCGGCCAGCCGGCGAGGCTCGTGTATTCGAGACCCGCAAAGGTGGCATTTGGATCGTTTGACGGCGTCGTTTTCTTTGATCCCGCAGCGAACGCGGGATTTCTGGAACGCGCAGACCCAAACCAATCGGGTAGTGATTGGCGGTTTGGCGCTTCTTGCCGTCCTCGCGATCGGCTTCTTTACGGCTGCGCGATTCCGAGGCCCCGATTATGGGGTGCTGTTCTCGAACCTCTCGGGGGACGACGCAAGTGCGGTCGTCACGAAGCTCAAGGACGATAAGATTCCCTACCGCCTCGGCGACGGCGGCGCTACGATCCTCGTTCCGCAGGATCAAGTCTACGAGGAGCGCGTCGCGCTCGCCGGCGACGGTGTCGTCAAGGGCGGCGGTTCCGGCTGGGAGCTCTTCGACAAGACGAACCTCGGCATGACCGACTTCCAAGAGAAGATCGATAAGCAGCGCGCGACCGAAGGCGAACTTCAGCGCACGATCGCCGGGCTGACGCCCGTCGAATCCGCGCGCGTTCACCTCGCGACGCCCGAGTCGACGCTTTATTCAACCGCCCAGCAGCCGACGACGGCGTCGGTAGCGATCAAGACGAAACCCGGCGCGGAACTCTCTGCAAGCGAAGTCCGCGGCATCACGCAGCTCGTCTCCGGCGCGGTCGACGGCCTCAAGCCGGAGAACGTAACGATCGTCAATCAGGATGGAAACGTCCTCATTCCGTCCCCGTCGGATGCAACGGGCCAGACCGCCGACGGCGGCGCCGCAAGCGCCCTCAAGATGACGCAGGATCAGCTGCTCGCAAAGCAACGCTACGAATCGAACCTGCAAGAGAACATTCAAGGGATGCTGGACTCCGCGCTCGGGCCGCATCGCTCGGCCGTGCGCGTCGCGACCGACATGAACTTCGATGCAACCGATACCGAGACGAAGTCGTACGCGCCGCAGGGCACGGTCCGCTCGCAGCAGACCGAAAAAGAATCGTACACGGGCGCGGTCCCCGGCCGCGCGCTGCCCGGCGGCGTCCCCGGTACGACGACCAACACCGTGCCGACCTATCAAGGCCAGCAGCAACAGACGGCCAACGGCCGGATGAACAAATCGAAGAACACGGTGAACTACGAGATCACCGAGCAGAATTCCAAGCACATCGACGCGCCTGGGAAAGTGACCCGCACGAGCGTCGCGGTGCTCGTCAACGTTCCGCCGGTCGCCGCGACAACCGCGGCCAACGGCACGGCCACGGCTCCCGTGTACGCCGTCAACCCGGCCGACGTCGCGAAGATCCGCAACGTCGTCGCTGCCGCGGCCGGGATCGACCCGACCCGCGGGGACCAGATTTCGGTCGAGGCGATTCCGTTCGCGCCGCTGCCGGAAGCGACCGCGACCCGCGTCGCGACCGTCCTCGGTATCCCGGTCGCCGCGCTCATCGCGGTCCTCGGGATCCTGGCCCTGGCCGGGGTCGGCGCCGCCGTCTACGCACGCCGTCGCGGCACGGCCGGCTCGTCGTTCGCACCAGGCATGGACATGCCGTCGTTCGACTCCTCGCTCGCCGAGGAGCTGCCGTCCTTCGAGGAGCACCCGATGCTCGAGGGGGCGGGCGGCCTCGCCGCACCGATTCGCTCGGCCGCGGACCTCACGCGCGAACAGATGATCGAATACGTGACGACGGTCGCACAAGAAAACCCCGACAATATTGCGAAACTGGTGAAGTTGTGGCTGGCCGAATGATGCGGGCTGGACGATCGCCCCGGGAGATGTGCTGAGTCATGGCGATTAGCGACGGCCCAATCGTAACCTTAGGAGCGCTCGAGAACACCGGCGCCCCGCCGATGCTGCAATTCGAGCACCTCGGTCACGTCGAAATGGCCGGCCCCGAAAAGGCCGCCATTCTGATGATCACCCTCGGGCTCGAGAACAGCTCGACGATCTTCAAGTTCTTGCGTCAAGACGAAGTCGAGCAGATCGTGCTCGAGATCGCCAAGATTTCGACCGTCTCGCTCGAGAAGCGTGACGCCGTCATCCAGGAAGCGTATCAGCGCGCGATCGCCCTCAAGTACATCAACGAGGGCGGGATCGAGTACGCGAAGGAGATCCTCGAGCGGTCGTTCGGCGCCGGCCAAGCCGACGACATGACGAACCGGCTCTTCGCCGCGCTCAAGCACGGCAACCCGCTCGAACTCGTCAAGAAGACCGAACCCGCGCAGTTGCTCGAGTTCATCAAAGAAGAACACCCGCAAACGATCGCGCTCATCCTCGTCTATATGAATGTCGAGCAGGCCGGTGCGGTGCTCTCGGCACTCGAGCCGGATCTGCAAGCCGAAGTCGCGATGCGCATCGCGATTCTCCAGAAGACGGCCCCCGAAATTCTCGAACAACTCGATGAATTGCTCGGCCGGCGGCTGCTCGTCAGCGGCGCCGACTTCACCAAAGCCGGCGGCGTCCAGGCGCTCGCGCAGGTCATGGGCTTCGTCGATCGCGAGACGGAGAAGAACATCCTCGACGGTCTCTCCAAACGCGATCCCGCGGTGGCCGAAGAAGTCAAGAACCTGCTCTTCGTCTTCGAGGACATCATCAATCTCGACGACCGCGCGATCCAGCGCGTGCTCAAAGAGGTCGACGGCAAGGATCTCGCGCTCGCGCTCAAGACCGCGAACGACGATCTGCTCGGCCGGATCTACAAGAATATGTCCTCGCGCGCGGCCTCGACGCTCAAAGACGAGATCGCAATCCTTGGTCCCAAACGGATGTCGGAAGTCGGCAAGGCGCAGCAATCGATCGTCGACGTGATCCGCACGCTCGAAGAAAACGGAGCGATCGTCATTGCCCGCTCGGGCAAAGACGAACGGCTGGTCTAGACGTTGGGCAAAGTTGTCAAAGGCGCGCGGTCGAGCGAGTCACGGTATACGATCGGCGTCCCCGAGATCGAGCGTACCGTCGTTCACGGCATCCCCGAGGCCTCGTATGAGGACGACTACGGGTTCAACGCCTATGCGCGTGAGGTGCCGGCCTATGGGTCCGCCGCGACCCCGTCGGCTGCGCCGCCGCAGTCCGCGCAGCCGACCATCGATTTCGATGCGTTGCGGTCCGAGGCCGATGCGATCATCGATGGTGCCGAACGTGATGCGGAAGCGTTGCTCGCCGACGCGCATATGCGCGCCCGGACGATGATCGACGATGCCGGCGTGCGCGCCGAGCAGATCGCCGAGAACGCGCGCCGCGCCGCTCACGAAGCGGGGCATGCAGCCGGGACGCAGGCCGCCGAGCGCGAGATGAGCGAGCTGCTCGCGACGATGCGCAACCTCATCGAGATGGCACGCGCCGAACGCCACAAGATCATCGAATCGGCCGAGCCGGAACTGGTCAAACTCGCGATGGGCATCGCCGAGCGCGTCTTGCACCAGCAGATCGCACTCGATCGCAACGTCGTCGTCGAGATGGCGAAGGTCGCGATCTCGCGGCTGATCGATCGTGATTCCGTCACCGTGCGCGTCAACCCGGCCGACCTCGAGCGCATGCGCGAGCATCGCGAGGACGTCCTCGCGCTCGGCGACGTCAAGAACGTGCGCATCATCGAAGATCAGCGCGTCGACCGCGGCGGCGTTTTGGTGGAAACGGACGCCGGCAGCGTCGATGCCCGGGTCCACACCCAACTCGCCGAAGTGAAAAAGGTGCTCCGCATGGAGGACGACGTCCTCGAGCGCCCGTACCCGGCCGCCGCCGCTGCTGCCGGCTAGCCGGTGACCGCCCAACTCGATCGGCCCGTCTTCCTCGCCGAGCGGTATTTGGAAGAGGTCCGCTCGGCCGATCTGATCCGTCAGAACGGGAAGGTGCGCCAGGTGATCGGCGTCGTGATCGAATCGAACGGTCCGGCGATGGCGATCGGCGAGACCGCGCACATTGCGTTCCGCCGCTCGGCGGAACCGGTGCTGGCCGAGGCGGTCGGCTTCCGCGATTCCAGCGTCTTACTGATGCCGCTCGGGGAAATCGGCGGCATCGGCGCGGGCAGCGAAGTCGTCTCGCTCGGCAAGCCGCTCCAAATCCCGATCGGTAACGGCCTCTTGGGCCGGATCGTCGACGGGCTCGGCCGCCCGCTCGACGGCAAAGGCCCGATCGTCGACGCGAAGCGTGCCGAAGTCACCAACACCCCACCGAGCGCGCTTTCGCGGCGGCGCGTGGATCAGCCGCTCAGCCTCGGCGTGCGTGCGATCGACGGCCTCCTGAGCTGCGGCAAGGGCCAGCGCGTCGGGATCTTCGCGGGCTCGGGCGTCGGCAAGTCGACGATTCTCGGCATGATCGCGCGCAATACCGAGGCCGACGTCAACGTCATCGGTCTCGTCGGCGAGCGCGGCAAGGAAGTGCGCGACTTCATCGAGCGCGACCTTGGCGAGGCGGGCCTCAAGCGCTCCGTCGTCGTCGTCGCGACGAGCGACCAGCCGGCACTCGTGCGCATCAAGGCGGCGTCCACCGCGACCCGGATTGCGGAGTTCTTCCGTGACGCGGGCCTCGACGTCATGCTGATGATGGACAGTGTCACGCGCTTTGCGATGGCGCAGCGCGAAGTGGGCCTTGCGATCGGCGAGCCGACGACCACCCGCGGTTACACGCCCTCGGTGTTCGCGCTTTTGCCGAAGCTGCTCGAACGCTCCGGGACGAGCGCGGTCGGGACGATCACGGCACTCTACACGGTGCTCGTCGACGGCGATGATTTCAACGAGCCGATCGCGGATGCGGTGCGCTCGATCCTCGACGGTCATATCGTGCTCTCGCGCCAACTCGCCTCGGCCAACCATTATCCGGCGATCGACGTGCTGGCCTCGGTCAGCCGCGTGATGCCGGACGTCGTCTCGGCGGCACATCAGCAGTCGGCCTCGAACGTGCGCGATCTGCTCGCGACCTATCGCGAAGCGGAAGACCTGATCAACATCGGTGCCTACGTCGCGGGCTCGAACCCGCGGGTCGATCTCGCGATCGCGCGGATCGGTCCGATCCGGGCCTTCTTGCGCCAGGGGATCTACGAGAAGACGACCTTCGATGAGGCCGAGAAGGCCCTCGCGGGGCTCGGCTAGCGATGGCCGGACGGTTCACGTTCTCGCTCGAGCCCGTGCTCGATCACCGCGAGCGGATCGAAGACACGCGCAAGCGCGAATTCGGCGCGGCGCAGCGCGCGGCGATGCAGGCCGAGGCGCATCGCCAGCAACTCGTCAACCGCCGCGATGCGATTCGCGAGCAGCTGCAGACCGGTCATAACGAGCTCGATGCCGTCGAACTGCGTGCGTCCTACACGCACCTCGATTACCTCGATCGCGCGATCGCGGCGGCCGGCGGCCGCGTCGCCGCGGCCCAAGCCAACGAAGATCGCGCGCGCGGGATGCTGATCCTCGCCACCAAGGACAAAAAAGTGCTCGAGACGCTCAAGGCGCGCCGCCGCGAAACCTACGATAACGATCTCGCGCAGGCCGCGCAGCGCGAACTCGATGACTCGAACGCGCGCGCGTTCGCGCGCTCGCACGCAAAAGGAAATCCACCCCGATGATCGTCACGCGCCGCCGTCCCAAACGCCGCAATTACGGCAAAATCGTCTTGCCGGTGCTCGCGCTCCTCGCGCTCGCCGGCGCGCTCTACTGGCCGCCGTCGCACAACGTGATCGTCAACGGTCCGCTCAAGCCCGTCTGGGGCGTCCTCGGCGCGGTCGGTGGTCAGGCCGGGAAGCCGCTCACCTTCGCGGCGCAGCAGCAGCAGATCGCCGATCAAAACCGGAAACTCCGCGACGACGCCGCCCTGCGCGAAGCCGACCGCAAGGACAAAGAAGCGAAGGATCAGCAGATCGCCGCCCTGCGCACGCAAGTCGTCGAACTCCAAAGCAGCGCGAAGGCGACCCCGCTCCCGGCTCCGGTCGCAAAACCGACCGCCGCCGCGGCCGGCCTCGGGCTCGGCGGCGCCGCCGTCCCGGACGACATCCGCCGCACGGCCGCCTACTGGTCGTCGATGGACGCCGACAAGGCCGCCGCGATCGCCCAAAAACTCCCCGACGACTACGTCAACCGCGTCTTCGCCCAGATGTCGCCCGACAGCGTGGCCGACATCATGAACGCCCTCCCCGCAGCCACCGCCGCCCGCCTCGCGGCCAGCGCGAGAGACGCCAAGTAACCTCCACCGCAGGCCCGGCCCCCCCCGTGTCATTGGGGGAGCTCAGGTTTCGTCGGCGGGGGCCGAAGAAGAGGATAGGTGCCGAGCGTGGCAGCGTTTTTTTACGCATCCCGCCGGTTCCATTCCAACGCGAAAGGAGGTGAACAATGACTCCATCTGCCCTACCAAATCTCGTCCCATCCGTTGGGAAAACGTCCACCCCGGTCCCGTCCACTTCCGTTGCGCCCGGCGCGACGTCCGCGGACGCCGACCTCTTCAGCACGCAGCTCGCAACGTCGATCGCTCAGGCGACGGCGAAGAAAGCCGCCCCTGCTCCAGCCGCGTCCGCCACAACGGCTCCGCCCGCATCCGTCGATCCGTCGACCGCGCTGACGGCGCTGCAAACACAGATCGCGGCGCAATTGAATGCCGGTCAGAGTCTCTCGAGCGTTACCGCGCAACTCGCTAGTGCCCTCGCAACGAAGGTTGCGGCGAAACTCGGCGTGAGCACGGAGGACGCGCGTAAGAAACTCGAGGCGGCCTTCACCGCGGCACTCAGTCCGCCCGGCAGTACGGCCGGTACCGGGCCGCCGCTCACCACGGCCCAACAAGCGCTCGCCCTCGCGCAAACGTTCTTGCAAACCGCAAGCGTCGCGGCGGGGGTGGCAACCGGTGAGTCAGGGCAGCTGAATCGATTCTTGGGAACCGTCTTGGACGCCGATCAGGCGAAAGCGAACCCAGCCCCGACGACCACCACCACCCCCGTCACTCCCCCGGCAACCGCGCAGAACGCGCAGGTTGTCGCCGGTTCAGTTGCTGCAAACGCGGATATCGCCGCTCTTGCCAAGCTCACCGCGCCGGTCAGTTCGTCCGTTGCCTCCGAAACGCCGCAAGGCGACGGGCGCAGCGTCGCGCTTCCGGCGAGCGTCGCGGCGGCATCGACCGGCGGCACCACGCTGCTCGGCCGCATCCTCGCGCGCGCTTCCCTCGCAGCCTCGGTTGCACCCAGCATATCGGCACCGTCGCCGGCTGCCTCCACCTCGTCCGCGGCCGCAGCGAGCACCGCGAGCGTGAATTCGGCTGCCCAAGACGTCGTCGATGCGCTGCTGGGCGAATCCTCGGCGGGCCAATCGTTCGGCGCCGCCGCTTCGCGCGCGACCTCGGCTTCCGCTTCGGCGGCGGCCGCAGCCGCGTCCACTCCGGCGGCAGCCGCGTCCACTCCGGCCGCGACCGTTACCGCGTTCTTGCAAGCCTTCACCTCGGCGCTCTCGTCTTCGGCGAGCGCGGCGGCGGCGACGGCGACGCTCGACACCCACGGCAAATCCGCGACCCCCGAGGCGAGCCTGCTCGTCGCCGGTTCATCGTCCACCGAGAGCGCCTCGAGCTTCGTGCCGAGCGTCCCCGGTTTCTCGATCGACCAAGCGAGTTCGGCCTCCTCGACCACCACGGCGCAAAACGCGACGTCCCAAACGGCTGTCGACAATAGCGCCATCGTCGAGCAAGTGTTGCGCGGCGCGTTTCTGCAGACGAACGGGACCTCGTCCACGATTCGTCTGTCGCTCGTTCCCGAACACCTCGGCGACGTTTCGGTCAAGCTCAATGTCGACACATCGGGCAACGTCAGCGCCCATGTGACGGCACAGACGGCCGAAGCCGGCCAAGCCCTCACCCAAGGTCAATCGCAACTCACGCGTTCGCTTGCGGATGCCGGCTTGAAGCTCACCAGCTTCTCGGTCGACGTCAGCAATAGCGGGCTCGGCGGGAATGCAAACGGGCAACAGCAGTCCTCGCAGCAGCAGTCCTCCGGACGGCACGCCACGATCGCCGGCCTCACGGCCGACGCTCCGAGCGGCGATGAATCCGACTTGCTCGCGGTCCCAACGTTCGGTCCGCCCATCGTGGCGACTCGCACGCTCGGCGCTTACAACTACCTGGCTTAATCAGGAGCACCCATGTCCAGCTCAATTAGTTCCCTCATCAATACGGGGGCAACAACGGCACCGGCGTCGTCATCGAGTGCAACCAGCAATACCTCGCTGAACTCGACCGACTTCCTGACGCTCTTGACGACGGAGCTTCAGAACCAAGATCCGCTCAACCCGATGGACGACACCCAGTCGCTGGCGCAACTCGCCCAGTTCACCTCGGTGCAATCCGAACAAGCCCTGCAGACCTCGTTTTCGAATTTCCAATCGAACTTCTCGGTTCTGCAGTCGGCATCGCTCATCGGTCAGACGGTTTCCGTCACCTCCGGCACCGCGACCAGCGCGGGCGTCTCGACCGCGACCGGAAAGATCCAATCGATCCAGGTCATCAACGGCCAGCCGTCGTTCACGCTCTCCAACAACGGTGCGCAAGTCGTCGATCAAAACGGCAACCCGATCACCTACACCACCGCCGACATCACCGCGATCGGCGGGTAGTTCATCATGGCCGACGATCCCAAGATCGTGCCCGTGACCCTTCCACCGACGGTTTCGACCGTCCGGCCGGCGGGCGTTCCGGTTCAGATTCCGCCCACCGGGGCGGGCTTCCGCGACGTTCTCCAGTCAACGACGACCGCCACGGGCGGTCTCAAGTTCTCGGCGCATGCGATGCAACGCTTGGCCTCCCGCAACATCACGCTCACGCAAGACGACGTGAACCGGATGAACGCGATGGCCGACAAAGCGGCCGCCAAAGGTGCAAAGCAGTCGCTCTTCATGATG
>Ga0116226_10003274_pt1 | contig 14279 bp, 9 predicted proteins | sample S1TSphfallax_FD_89692 | JGI IMG/M metagenome (GOLD analysis project Ga0116226, IMG submission 89692) | Host-associated microbial communities from peat moss isolated from Minnesota, USA - S1T2_Fa - Sphagnum fallax MG | ecosystem: Host-associated > Plants > Peat moss > Unclassified | place: USA...
CATCGCATACGGAAACTGGAACTCATTGATCGTACCGGTCGGAAAATAATCGGCACGATTGACGTTACCGTCCGGGATCACTTCCTGCGTCACCCAGACTGCCTCGCCTGCGTTGGTAGTCGGATGCGTACTGTGCACAGCATTGAAGATCGCTTGCAGCGCCGCCGGTTGCTGATGTTTGGCCGCATCCAGACGGAAGCCATCGACACCCATCGACAACAGCGTATTCATGTACGACACGATTACGCTTTGCACGTGGCTGGTTTCTGTCGCCAGATCGGGCAAGCCACCTAATCGGCAAAACATGACGTTGTTGCGATTGCCGGGCGTGCCGTAGTCGCCGGAATCGATATTGCCATCGGCATTGCTGCATTCGCCGGACGTGGTGTTGTTGTGGAAGTCGCTGCTGGAAAACTGTGGATAGGTCAGTGTTGCTGCATTCCACAACGAGCCGTCGGTCGCCACGCCATCGGCTGACGAGGATTGATCACCCAGCTGATTGGTGACGACATCTGCATACACACGCACACCGGCGGCGTGGCAGGTGTTGATCATCGCCTGCAATTGCGCAGGGGTTCCCATCCTGCTGGTCAGGTTACCGTAATTGATCGGCTGGTACACATCCCACCAGCCATTGGCATTCTTCGATGCGCCCGGTGGCGAGATTTGCACCGCACCATAACCTTGCGGCCCTAGCCATTGCGTGCATTCGGTGGCGATATCGTTCCAGCTCCACTCGAATAGTTGGACGTAGGTATCACTGGCGTTGAAACTGGTGGCAGATGCGGGCAGCACGAAGCCGCCCAGGCCCAAGGCGCATAAGGCCCCGGACAAGGCTTTTCTTGTCAACATGGTTTTGTCTCCTCCAAATGGAAGGTTGTTATGTAATTTTATGTATTTTAACTACTTGCAACTTATGTTTTGTGCCGATAACTTTGCCATGCACTGGGTAAACATAGTAATTGAATATCCCGCTGTCAAGTGAAACTAAGTTATCGATTGGTAGTTAAATTACTTTGTTGGATGTGTGCACGTCTTTGAGGAACGTCGTTACCACATGCCATCGCTCATGCGAGAGTAACTGTCTATCGGCCTAAATCATGTTAAATTGGAAGCATCACCCTGATGGCGAATGCGGGCATCCTTGACGCGTCGGGAGCATTCGACGCGGGGCTTGCAACGTATCAGACCCGGGCGACAAGTGAACGGAGTCATGTGTGTCAACCTCTGAAACCGTCAAGGCCGCTACGCACTGGACTGTGCGCATTAATTATCGGTTGCGCACGGCATCGTTTGCGATGGTGTTCATTGCGGTCGGCATGCATTACTGGGATAGAAACGCCACGCCCATCGCCTGGCTGATATTGGCGCTGCAATTCCTGCTCTATCCACACTTTGCCTATTGGCGCGGCAAACGTGCTCGCGATCAAGCCGCTGCCGAGCGTATGAACATGGGCATCGATGTTATCCTGCTGGGCATCTGGGTCGCCGCCTTGCATTTCCCATTATGGATTTCATTCGCATTATGCGCGAGTGTGCTGCTGAATATCACCATCAGTTGGGGCAAGAAAGCGATACTGCTAGGTTGCACCGCTTTGCTGGGCGGGGCATTGCTATCGGTGGCGGTATTCGGTTTTCACGTCGAGGCGGAAACCAGCTGGAAGGTCACGACGTTTTGTATCGTCGGTTTGACGGGGTATCTGCTGGCGTTGGCGAATACCGCCTACATGGTCAACAAGCAATTGAGTTCCACGCGCAAGCGCCTCACCGTATCCGAACAATCGCTGCAAACCACCAATGACACACTGCAACGCCAGCTCAATGAGATCAGGGAGTTGCAGGCGCAATTGAGCGAGCAGGTAATACGCGATCCGCTAACGGGACTATATAACCGCCGCTACCTGGAAACCATCGCATCACGCGAACTGGCACGCTGCAAACGTGAGGCGCAATGCTTGTCGGTATTGATGATAGACCTGGATCACTTCAAGCGCGTCAACGACACGTACGGACATCAAGGCGGCGATGAAGTCCTGAAAAGCCTTGCCGTGATATTGCAGGACGGCACACGCATGACCGACGTTGCCTGTCGTTATGGCGGCGAAGAATTCCTGCTGTTGATGCCCAACATGCCGACCGATGTCAGCCTGATGCGCGCAACCCAATGGTGTGTCGATTTTTCCGTACTGGAAGTGCAATCCGGCGATGCGGCTATTCGCACCACATTGTCAGTCGGCATCGCCACCTATCCCGTGCATGCGCAGACGATGGAAGAACTCATCCGCTGCGCTGACATCGCCCTCTATCGCGCCAAGCGAGAAGGCCGCAATCGCGCGTTGGTGTTTGAACGACGGATGGCCGAATCTGCGACAATGGCTGCCAACCATTGAACAGGAGATGAGTATGAGCGTGCGGAAGTGGTCGCTGCTGGCGGCATTGTTATGGGCAGGTGGCGTCCAAGCGGCATCGATGCCTGCGGTCGAGGCGAAGAATGGCATGGTGGTCAGTTCGCAGCATCTGGCTTCCGAGGCAGGTGTCGAAATTTTGAGGATGGGTGGAAACGCCATCGATGCAGCTGTAGCAGTCGGCTATGCGGAAGCGGTGGTCAATTCCTGCTGCGGTAATATCGGTGGCGGCGGCTTCATGACGATCCACCTCGCTGATGGTCGCGACACCTTCATCAACTTCCGCGAAACTGCACCGGCAGCTGCTAGCGCCAATATGTATCTGGATGCAAAAGGCGACGTGATCAAGAACGCCAGCCTGCTCGGCTACCTCGCAGTCGGTGTTCCCGGTACCGTGCTTGGCATGGATACCGCGCAGCATGAGTACGGCAAGTTGACACGTGCGCAAGTCATGGCCCCTGCGATCAAGCTGGCACGCGATGGTTTCATCTTGACTCGTGGCGATACCGACATCCTGATGGCGCGAACCAGTCAGTTCCAGAAAGACCCGGAAGCAGCCAGAATCTTCCTGCATCACGACGGCACGGCCTATCAACCGGGTGAAAAATTGGTGCAAAAGGATTTGGCGAAAACCCTGGCGGCCATTGCCCTGCATGGATCAGATGCGTTCTACAAAGGTGCGATTCCTGCTGCAGTCGAACATGCATCGAAAGCCAATGGCGGTGTCATTGCCGCAAGCGATTTTGCCAATTACAAGATTACCGAAACCGCACCGTTGACCTGCGATTATCGCGGCTATCGCTTCGTCTCTGCGCCACCGCCAAGTTCCGGCGGTGCCACCATGTGCGAGATATTGAACATCCTCGAAGGTTATGACATGAAGACGCTCGGCTTCCATTCAGCGGAGTCGGTACATTACATGGCAGAAGCGATGCGGCATGCGTACATGGATCGCAATACCTTTCTGGGCGATCCGCAATTCGTGAAGAATCCGTTGGAGAGATTGTTGAGCAAGGAATATGCGGCATCGATTCGCGAAAAGATTGCTGCCGACAAGGCGACACCATCGTCTGATGTGCAACCCGGTGCGGCACCGCACGAAAAACCGGAGACTACGCATTACTCGGTGGTCGATAAGGATGGCAATGCTGTCTCCACCACCTATACCGTCAATGGTTTGTTTGGCGCAGTCGTCATTGCACCCGGAACGGGTTTTTTCCTGAATGACGAGATGGACGACTTCACCACCAAGATCGGTACGCAAAACCTGTTTGGACTAGTGCAAGGCGCAACCAATTCCATCGCTCCGGGCAAGCGCCCCTTGTCGTCCATGGCACCAACCTTGGTCACCAAGGATGGCAAGACCTTCCTCGTCCTCGGTTCACCGGGTGGTTCGCGCATCATCACGATCACGCTGGAAACGGCATTGAACATCATCGACTATGGCATGCAACCACAGGAGGCTGTCGATGCGCCGCGTATCCATCAGCAATGGTTGCCGGATGAGGTGTATTACGAGAAGCGTGCCTTGTCGCCCGACACGGTAAAGCTGTTGGAGGGCATGGGTTACAAGATGAAAGAACAGACGCCATGGGGCGCAGCGGAGGTGATTGAGATCGCACTGCCGGATGCTGCAGGTGTCGAGACTGCCAGTTCCGGCAACGATTCCAGTCTGTCCGGTAAGGTGCTGCAAGGCTACTACTATGGTGCAAACGATTCTCGTCGCCCTGCAGGCGCTGCAATCGGTTATTGAGTGAGCCAGGGCTGCGGCAGGGTGTTGTTGTAGCGCCTTGCCGCGCCAATTTCCCTTTTTCCGTATCTCTCGCTGTCTGATAAGCAGCAGACGATGCCCGATTTCACGCAGGCAAATTGTGCCATCGCAAGCAGTTGATGCGTACGCAACAGACTTCACCTCAAAATGCCGGGCATGGTAGTTGCTGCTGTATGAAACTCATTCATCGGATAGGAAGCAACCATGGCAAGTGTGAAGCGGATATCGATAAAAACCATTGCAGCATTGACGATTGCATTGGCAGGCGCAGCGATGGCAGGCCCGAGCGTGTACCCGGACGGCACAACGCGCTACGACCCCAGTCGTGCAGAAAAAGATTTTGTCCTGTTCACCGGTGGGGACAACATCGCGCGCTTGATCGATTTGAACGGTAACGTCGTCAAGCAATGGAAGGATGTCGGTAGTCTCAGCACTTTGCTAGATCCGGCCCTGACGAATGGCGAACGCGGACATGTGCTGGTGACGCTTGACCTGGAAAATGGCAATGGACTTGATCTGGTGCCGGGACGCATGGGCAATCAGGTTTCTAAGACCATTGGCGAGCAAGACTGGAATGGCAATACTGTATGGCGCTTCGGTCCCAAAGCACCGGGCGGCACGGCCTTGCAGCATCATGATTGGGCGCGGCTTGCCAATGGCAATACGCTGGTGCTGGCCAATCTCGTGCATACCGTGCCGGGCTTCAAGCAAAAGCAGGTATTGGATGACGTGATCTATGAAGTCAATCCCGCAGGTGAGGTCGTGTGGAAATGGATCGCATCCGAGCATTTGGAAGAGATCGGCTTCACACCCGAGCAATTGAAGCTGGTACGCAATGCCGATACTGCAGATTATCTGCATGTGAACAACCTGAAGCCGGTTGGGCCGAACCGCTGGTTCGACGCGGGTGATACGCGTTTTCACCCTGATAACCTGATCTTCGATTCGCGCAATGCCAACTTCATCGCGATCATCGACAGGAAGAGCGGCAAGATCGTCTGGAGCCTTGGTCCGAATTACCCTGCCATTTCGCGTGGCCCGGCGGCGCGTAAGTTGCCGCGCCCGGTCGATCAGATCAGCGGCCAGCACGACGCGCAAATCATCCCCAAGGGCTTGCCCGGCGCCGGTAATCTGCTGGTGTTCGACAACCAGGGTGAGGGCGGTTATCCGCCTGCCGAGATGCAGGTGATCGGTGGCTCGCGCGTGCTGGAAATCGACCCGATCAAGAAAGAGGTGGTCTGGCAGTATTCGGCAGAGGATTCCGGGCAACCGAGTTGGGCTTTCCGCAGCACGCACATCAGCGCTGCGCGTCGTCTGCCTAACGGTAACACCTTCATCGATGAAGGGCAGAGCGGGCGATTGTTCCAGGTCACCCGCGATGGCGATATCGTGTGGGAATACGTGAATCCGTATCCACGTCACGACAAGGATGCCGTAACAGGCAAGGTGGCGATCAATCGCCAGCTATACCGCGCGCAACCTGTGCCTTTCGATTGGGTGCCTGCGGGTACGCCGCATGTTGATCAACCGGTTGCCGTGAAGTTCGAGGACAAGCAACAAGCATCCAATTAAGCAGATTCATGCCATGATGCGCATCCTGTGATTTTCGATAGGCTGCGCTCTTGCTATACTGGCGCGCACCGGTTTCGTCATTCACCCTTCGGGACGTGCGCATGCATAGCATCAACTTCGATCAATGGAAGGACTTCTTCACCGCTGCGGTCAGCGCGACATCTGCGTTGACCGGGCTGGTGTTTGTGGCGCTGTCGATCAATCTTTCCAGAATCTTGTCGATGCCAGGCATGTCCGCACGCGGTGGCGAGACCCTGGTTTTGCTCGGTGGTGCCTTGATCATGGCGATGATGGCGTTGATACCGGGTCAACCTACTGCCGTGCTACAGATCAAATTCGGCATCGTAGGTGTCTTCGTCTGGCTATTTCCGACGTTGATCCATATCGGCGCCGGGCGCGCGCGCCATTATCAAAAGACGTGGCAATTCCTGTTACGCACAGCATTGCATCAACTGGCTACGCTGCAGTATGTGGTGGCGGCATTTTTGTTGTCGTCTGCGCCGGATACGGCGATCAATCTGTTGGCAGCAGGTTTGGTGACGTCCTTGAGTGTTGGTCTATTTACCGCGTGGGTATTGCTGGTCGAGATCGTGCGATAGTGCTTACCCTATTCGGTAAGGTGATCCAGCCCCTGTTGCGGCTTTTCCTTGGCGCGCCATTGGTCGAGTGCGGTGTAATTGCCGGACACGGTAGAGTCGGCGAGAATTTCCTTGCCATCGGTGCGGACCATGAAGGTATGCCAGTGCCGGATATGATCGGCAAAATCGACAAAGCAGGTCACTGACCAGAACTGCTTGCCATCAATGGTTTCCGGGCGATCACCATCAATCATGCTGGCACCATGTATTGCGCCCTTGCTTTGTTTTTCCACTGCCTGCGCCCAGGCTTTCACTTCCGGCAATTGCCAGACGATTTTCTCTGCGCCATCCTTGTCCAGCGGTTTCTCGTTGGCGGCGAAAGTCGCTGCTGACCACATCAAACACCACCCGAATAACAGCGTGCCAAGCGCATTGCAAATCTTCATGGTTTTGTCCTGTTGAGCCTTGTTGTCAGTCTAGACAATTTGTACCGCTTTTGCGAGTGGTAGGTCAATGCGATCATTTTCATTGGAATAAGCATATCTCTCCCAAATTAGCCATTACAAATGTAGTGAAGTAGTCAAAGTACATAAAACTACATGTTAATTGTGGAAAAAACACGACAAATATCATCAGGTGGTAGAGGAAAAACCCTTATATATCAATAGCAAAGCACGAAAAGGACTGCACATTCATTTGACAGGTGATCTAGTTTTAATACAAACTACACCTAGAACGTTGGGTTCTAGGCCAAAGTCATCAGAAGTTGCATAAAAGTAATGCGCGACCTGCGGTCTTAAAAATAAAGAGGGGACAAAAGATGAAGGTTTCAACAAAGGCGAGCCGCGCCACTTCGGCTCGTCGTGACTCAGCATATCGACTCAGCCCGATCGCAACTGGTTGCGCCGCATTGATCATTGGCATGAGTTCCAACGCTTACGCGCAACAAACTGCGCCGACCACGCAACAGCCAACTGCGACGCAAGACGCGACGCAGCCACAATCGCAAACCATCACCGTGACTGGTATCCGCCGCGGGATTGAAGATGCGATTTCGGTGAAAAAGAATTCCGACCTGATCGTTGAAACCATTTCCGCTGAAGACCTCGGCAAGCTGCCAGACGATAGTATCGCTGACGCGTTGTCCTCTCTTCCTGGCGTTTCTGCACAAATCATCGGTGGCCGTTCGGCGACGCTGAACGTGCGCGGCTTATCCGGCGATTTCGTCAATACCTTGTTCAACGGCCGCGAGCAGGCCAGTGTCGGCGACAATCGCGCCGTGATGTATGACCAGTATCCGGCAGAATTGATCAGCGCTGCGTCGGTGTACAAGACGCCAGATGCCGACTTGATCGGCCAAGGCTTGGCTGCAACCATCGATTTGAAAACCTTGCTGCCGCTGAATTTCGCGAAGCAAACGGTACAGTTCAAGGCGATGGGACAGAGCGAATCCTATGCCGAGTTGAATCCTGAAGTGAATCGCCACGGCGACCGCCTGAGCGCGTCCTATATCGACCAATTTGCCAACCGCACCATCGGTGTTGCCTTGGGTTATGCGCATCTGGATTCGCCGATTGAAGACAAGCAAATCCATACCTGGGGGATTGGTAACGCGCCGACGCAGGCTCCTGCCTATCCCGGCGCCAACTCGATTCAGGGTGCGGAGTGGTGGTCTGACTCGTCAGCCAGTGTGCGTGATGGTTTGATGGGTGTGTTGGAGTGGAAGCCGAATCACGATTTCCATAGCGTGATCGACACCTACTACTCGCGCTCCAGCGAAAACGATGTCAACCGCGGCCTGCAAAGCGCCACCTACTATGGTGCGGTGACCAACGCGATACTCAACAATTCCAATTTCCTGTCTGGCGGCAATAACATGGGCCTGGGTGGCCCAGGTGCATATGGTTCCGCGCCCGTGATTCGTAACGACTTCGACACCGAAAACGATCACATTTTCTCCATCGGCTGGAAGAATACCTATAAGGCCGATAAGTGGACGTTCACTGGCGACGTCAGCGGTTCCACCGCATCGAGTGCGCAATCGCTGCTGGAAACCTATTCCGGCGCTTTTGTGCCAGTGACATCGAGCTTCACCGCCAATCCGTACAGCGGTATGGCGTTGAGCAATACTTCGTTCAACTTCTTGAATCCAACTGCGGTGAAACTCGGCGATCCGGGCGGCTGGGGCCAGGACGGCTACGACAAGTTCCCGAAAGTCACCGACAAGGTGCGTGAATACCGCTTCGAGGCCAAACGCGAGATTGACGACAGCATGTTCAGCAGCGTCGCATTCGGCGCCAACATCACTGATCGTGACAAGACCCGTGATGCGCCGGAATACTTCGTCAACTTCTCCGGCGGCCCCTACAACAAGAATCTGACAGCTGCGATTCCGTCCAACATGATCGTCGGTCCGATCAGCCTGCCGAACGCACCGTCGATTCTCGGCTTGAATACGCTGGGCTTGGTCAGCAGCGGCATGTACACGATGACGCCGAACATCAACGGCGACATCTATGCGAAGGATTGGGAAGTCGATGAGAGAATCTCGACTGCATACGCACAGTTGAATATCGATACCGAACTCAGCGGCATCCCATTGCGTGGCAATATGGGTCTGCAACTGGTGCATTCGTCGCAGAATTCGACTGCGCTGGAATCAGATAGTGGCGGCAATGTGTTGCCGATGAATTCCTATGGCGCCGCCAGCTACAACAATTGGCTGCCTAGCTTGAACCTGGTTGCCAGCCTGCCGCATGACCGTCAAATCCGCTTTGGTCTGGCAGAAGAATTGCAACGTCCGCGTTTCGACGACATGACTGCGGGGGAAGAGGCGACGCTTTCCAGCACCACACGTCTATGGACCAGTAATGCAGGTAACCCCGCGCTGAAGCCGACACTGGCTGATGCGATTGACTTCTCGTTCGAGCAATATTTCGGCAAGAAGGGTTATGTCGCACTGGCGCCTTACTTCAAGTATTTGCGCACCTATATCTATTCCGAGGGCGAACTGGCGAACTTCAGCGCATTCCAATATACAGGCCAGGCGCCGATCTCTAACATCGGCCTTGCTACGCAATCGGTGAACGGCAATGGCGGTACAGAGAAGGGGCTGGAGCTGACAGTGTCTCTGCCGTTCGAGTTGCTGACTCCTGCGCTGGAAGGCTTCGGTGTCGATGCCAATGCATCGCGCGGCACGTCGAACATCCAAACCAACGAAGGCGGAACTGTATCCGAGCAATCGCTGCCGGGCTTCTCGTCCAGCGTAGCGAATATGGTCTGGTACTACGAGAAGAATGGCTTCGCAATCCGCTACCGCGAAAGCTATCGCTCCGCTTACCTGGGTGAAGTACAGGCGTTCGGTGCGAACCTCGCTTACTCGAACTTCCTCGGGGTACATACCGCGTCGCTGCAAACCAGCTACGAATTCAACCAAGGGCCTCTGAAGGGTTTGACCGCCTTGTTTGAAGTGCTGAACCTGAATGATCCGACGATCACGCAGACTTTCGGCCCGTTGCAAGGCATGTCGCAGACCGATCAATATGGACGTACATTCCTGTTGGGTGTGAACTACAAGATGTAATTGCGTTCACTACCATTAGCCCTCGCCGCTTGCGCCAGCGTCGAGGGCTTTTTTGTTTGTGCGATGAAAATTAAGCGGTGATCTATGCTTGCTGCATCTCAGGCAGCGTTACGGCGGCAGGTGAAGAAAGCATTCAGGGTCAGGCGACCTTGCAATGGATCGGCGCGCAACTTTTCCGGTGTAGTGATATGCGCAGCATGAAAGATGCTGCCGCTATAGAAAATCACGCGATTGTATTTCGCTGGCACCGTGCAAACCAGCTCGAAATAGTCGTTCGATGCAGCCAGGTAACCGGGAGGCGTGCCAATCAGTTGCGTGAATTCCTCGTTCGACATCGTGCGCCATTCGGATTGCTTTGCATACAGCCGCGTGATTTCTGCCTCAGGCAGTTTCGGCAAATAAAAGCTGGTGCCACCAAGCGATGGATCATGGAACAGGTACAGCACTGCGGCACCGAAACAGATGTTTGGATTATCGATAAACTGATCGCAATGGCACAGCCGCTGATATGGCGACAGCTCCTGCGGTTGCAGGGTCACCAGTGATAATCGGCTGTATAGCTCAGTCACGCGACGCGCACCGAGAAGATGGCGAATGTGCTGCAGGAAGAAATCGTTTAGTCGTGCGGAGAACGCATCGGGCATCCGCATTTCCAATCCCGGAAACGCATTGTGTTTGGCAATTGCAAAACTATCCCAAAACCGCACTGCGCCATCCACCAGCAATTCAGGTTTCAGCAGAAAGTCGTCAATGACGATGCAGTAATCGCCATTGGCGATCGGCACCAGTTGGATATTGGGATTTGGGTTGAACACGTCAGATCAAGCCGAGCGGAAAATCAGGTCGCGCATCTGCTGCAATTTCGGTGCGACCATCGGCACGGTCAGGATGGTGCTGCCGATTGCCATCAGCAATAGCACCGTGAAGGTGTCGCCGGTGATCAGGTGCTTATCCAGCAGGATATTGACGAAGATGATCATGATCAACGCCTTGGTTTGCAGCATCCAACCGATGATGGATGCTTCGCCCGCATTCCATTTCAGGATTTTCCCGGCAATATGCGTCCCCAGCAGTTTGCCGGACACGGATGCAAACAACAAGACCGCCGCTACGGCAAATACGGTTTCGCCGCCAACACCCCAATTGGTTTTTAAACCCGTACTAAGGAAAAACACCGGCATCGCTACCAGCAACACGTGATGGCGTAGTGCATCCATTTGCCGTTGATTGAACCAGTTGCTATCCATGATGGCTCCCGCCAGAAACGCGCCAACCATGAAATGCAGGCCCGCCCAATCGGCGCCGAACGAGCACAATGCCAGCGCGATCAGCCCGACATACCAGCGATCAGCTTCAGGCAGGCGCACCATCAGCTTACGTAAGCCATAGGCGAATACGGCAAACGCGAGCAGGAATGCCAGTTGATTCTGAATGCGTTGCCAATCCATCAGGATCAGCGGCAACACGCCCCAGATCGCGATATCGTCCAGGCTGGCGTAGCGCAATATGCGTTGGCCGATAGGTTGACGCAGCACTTCCAGCTTTTCCATCAGCAGGATCAATATCGGCAACGCAGTAACGGCACAAGCCATGCCGACGCCAACGACGAATTGCCACGTCTGTGCCGCAGGGCCAATCCAGCCTGCGTAACCGAGCATGCCAAGGGCGACGACGCTACCGAACAGCAAAGGCACTCCCAATGCAAGACTCGCCGTGATACTGCTTTCACGACGGTGCAACCATGCCTTTTTCAAATCCAGTTCGATCCCGGCGATCCAGACGAACAGTATCACTGCCCACCACGCGATGCCATTCAAGGATTGCACTACCTGCGGATTGAATACGAAGCTGTAATATTCTGGATAAATCTTCCCCAGTATGCCCGGCCCCAGCAAAACTCCCGCAATGATCTGTACTACTACCAGTGGCACAAAATAGTCGGTCTTGCCCAGACGCCAGACCAGATAGGGTAGCGTGAAGATGATCGTCATCGCGATCAGGAAGATTTCCGTGTTGCTCATGCTTGCATCATGACCCGTTGTGGCTGTGGGGCAGCGCAATGCTTGGCGATGAAATCTGCGTGCGACGGCATCGCGGCAGCGGCCTGATCGACCTGCGCTTTTTGTATTTCCAGGAATTGCAGATTTTCCTGCGGCGTCAGCAATTCCGCAAGCGGGTGGTAGGCTTTGGGCCGCAAGCCCTGTCCATGCATGACTTGCAGCCAGCCGACGGAGGCAAACAACTCATCCTGATCGCGGTAGATGCGGCCATTGGCTTCGTACAGCTTGATGCGTCGCGCCAACTCGGGCGGGATTTCCATCGTGCGGCAGTAGTTCCAGAAGGCAGAATCGTCACGCTGCGTGGCCTTGTAATGCAGGATCAGGAAATCGCGGATGCGTTCGACTTCGTAATCGCACTGACGATTGTATTCGTCGATATCGGTCTGGTCGAAATCGCGATTTGGCAGCAGGCTCAACAATCGCGCAACCGACGATTGAATCAGGTGGATACTGGTCGATTCCAGTGGTTCCATGAAACCGCTCGATAAACCGATTGCCACCACGTTCTTGTTCCAGCATTTCTTGCGCTTGCCTGTCGTGAATTTCAACAGGCGTGGTTCAGTCAGTGTAGGTGCATCGAGATGATTCAGCAAAATTGACGTCGCCTCATCGTCGCTGATGAAGCGGCTGCTATAAACGTGACCATTGCCGACGCGATGCTGCAACGGAATGCGCCATTGCCAACCCGCCTTATGCGCGGTGGCGCGCGTGTAAGGCGTTGGCGGTTTTGAGATTGCCGTCGGTACAGCCAGTGCGCGGTCGCAAGGCAACCAATGGCTCCAATCTTCGTAGCCGGTTTTCAATGCCTGCTCGATCAGCAAACCACGAAAACCGGAGCAATCGATGAACAGATCGCCGCTGATTTTCATGCCGTTTTCCATCGCGACAGCATCGACGAAACCATCCTTGTCGCGCAGCAAGGTATCGACGATCTTGCCTTCCAAACGCTGCACACCATGCGCTTCCGCATATAGCCGCAGGTAGCGCGCATACAATCCTGCGTCGAAATGAAATGCATTGGCAATGCGCGATAACGGCGAATGGCCCGCATCGATGGCTCGCATGAATTTGTCTTGTTTGGCAGCGACGTTGTTCAGCGAATACGCCTGCAAATCCGGCACATCGGCGATCTGCTTTGCGCGTAACCAGTATTGATAAAACTCGATCAAGCCCATGTCGCGACCAATATCGCCAAAACCATGGATGTATGATTCGCCGATCCGACCCCAATTCACGAACTCGATGCCGAGCTTGAACGTGCCCTGCGTGAACTTGATGAATTCGTTTTCATCGAGACCGAGCGCCATGTTGAACAGCTTGATCTTCGGTATCGTTGCCTCGCCGACACCGACGGTCGAAATCTCATCGGACTCGATCAAGCGAATGCGATAGCGCCGATTCAACATCTTGCCCATCGCCGCCGCTGTCATCCAACCCGCAGTGCCGCCACCGACGATGACGATATCCTTGATCTGTGTGTCGCTCATCTCGACCTGTCTCCTCTTTTCGGCATCGATCCATGATCGTTTTGGCGTGCCAGTTTTTCAGGAATTGTAGTGTAGTTTGGCTACTTTGTAGTAAGAATTTGATTGCCGTTTAGATCATTTTCAGCGCGAGTTTTGCGACTTATTTGATGGATGTGACTATAAAAGCCGCATAACCTATGATTTTTCTTTTTGCATATTCAACTATTACATGTATATTAGCTACAAAATCAAATCGGGCTAACCCGGTTCTGCAATCGTCTTTGAGCGACATCATGCATGCAAAAATAAAAACGGAGACACTCGCCACTCTAGCGGCGAACACACCCAAGCCACGCCTCACATTCTGGCAGATATGGAATATGAGTTTCGGCTTTCTCGGTATTCAATTTGGCTTTGCGCTGCAAAATGCCAACGTCAGCCGCATCTTTGAAACCTTGGGCGCAAGCATCGACGACTTGCCCGCGCTATGGATCGCTGCGCCGCTGACGGGTTTGCTGGTGCAGCCATTGGTTGGTTATTTCAGTGATCGCACCTGGTGGATGAATGGCCGTCGCCGTCCTTACTTTTTGGTCGGTGCACTACTCGCTTCGCTGGCCTTGGTTGCGATGCCGAATTCCGCTGTGCTGTGGGTTGCCGCTGGGCTGCTGTGGATGCTTGATTCGTCGATCAATATCTCGATGGAACCGTTCCGTGCCTTCGTTGGCGACATGCTGCCAGACGAGCAGGTCACGCAAGGTTTCGCATTCCAGAGTTTCTTCATCGGCTTGGGCGCAGTGATTGCGTCGGCGTTGCCTTTCATGCTGTCGAACTGGTTCCACGTCGA
>Ga0116226_10003275_pt1 | contig 14276 bp, 10 predicted proteins | sample S1TSphfallax_FD_89692 | JGI IMG/M metagenome (GOLD analysis project Ga0116226, IMG submission 89692) | Host-associated microbial communities from peat moss isolated from Minnesota, USA - S1T2_Fa - Sphagnum fallax MG | ecosystem: Host-associated > Plants > Peat moss > Unclassified | place: USA...
AAGCCCCGCTGTAGGCGGTCAATGTGATCGGAACATCGATTTCTTTCTGCTCGCGCTTTTGCGCGGTGACCACGATTTCCTGGACCTGAGACGCCGTCGAGGCTGTCTCCTCGGCATGCGCCCACCCCGACACCAACGCGGCCGCGCTGACGGCCGCGAATAAGCACAACTTGAACCCTGACCTCATGTAACTGCCCCTTCGTCACAAAGCGTGACAAGGGCCAAACCACTAGAGGCGTTTCATGACGCTACGGCAACGTCCGCGTGACATCTGAATGAAATTGGGGACGCGCGGCGGTCATCGATAGAGGATTCGCGACGCCTGAGGCCGCCAGGACAGCCAGACATCATCTCCCGCATTCGGAACCTCTGCGCCGGGGCTGACGTGCATAACGCGGAGGGCGCGGCCCCCGGCCATGACCTGGATCATGGAATGATTGCCCAGATAGGCGCTGCGAATCACCGTTCCCGTGATCCAGGCCTCGCCTGTAAGCGTCTCGGGCTGTGTCGCCAGATCGATCTCTTCGGGACGCACCGCCATCCAGACCGGCCCCTCGGCCAGGGGCTCACAGGTCTCGACAGGTATCGCGCCAGCAATCTCCGGGCTCAGAAAACCCACGGCGCCGCCTGGCGCGCGCGTCATGCGGCCGGGGAAGAGATTCACCTGGCCGATGAAGTGCGCCACAAACCGCGAGACCGGCCGCTGGTAGAGGTCTCGGGGAGTGCCGACCTGCTCCAGAACGCCCGCGTTCATCACCGCGCAGCGACTCGCCACGGCCAGGGCTTCCTGCTGATCATGGGTGACAAAAAGGAAGGTGACGCCCACCGCCTTCTGAATCTGGGCCAACTCGCCGCGCATGGCCTCGCGCAGCTGAGCATCCAAAGCCGAGAGGGGCTCGTCCAGGAGCAGCAGGCGGGGTCGCCTTATGAGAGCCCGCGCCAGGGCGACCCTTTGCTTCTCACCGCCCGAGAGTTGATGCGGGCGACGGTCAGCCAGATCGCCCAGCTTCACAACGGCGAGGGTCTCCGCCACACGCCGGCGCCTTTCAGCAGTGGGAACCCGGTCCACCTTGAGTCCAAAGGCGACGTTCTCGGCCACGCTCATATGGGGAAAGAGGGCATAGGACTGGAAGACCATGCCCACGGGCCGCTTGTTCGTCGCAACCCCGCTCATGTCCTGGCCGTCGATCAGGATTCGCCCGGCGTCCGGACGCTCGAGACCCGCCAGAAGGCGCAGCAAGGTGGTCTTGCCACAGCCGGAAGGTCCGAGCAGCGCGAAGAACTCCCCCTCCTCGATGTCCAAGGAGATCCGGTCGGCCGCCAGGGTGGGGCCAAATCGCTTGGTCACGCCCTCCACGGTGACGATCGGCGGCCCGCTCACCCGCGCGGCCTTCGGCGCGGGCTGGCCGAGATTCTAGAATCGATAGTCCGCGGCGAGACCGATGGTGCGCGGCCGCAGGGTCTCGGCCTCATAGAGCAGGGTCTGGGCGTCCTCGTGCTGCAGATTGAGCTGGGGATGGGCATTGTAGATATTGTTCGCGAAGAGCGCGAAATCCCAACGCTTTATGTTGACCCCCAAGCGGCCCGACAACTGATTCACCGCCGGATTGGGTCTCAGGCCCGGATCATAGAAGGCCGTACGTGAGTCCTCGTTGGGTATCGGCGCGGTCCTTTTGCTGTTGTACTCGTCATCCAACCGCACGAAAGCGTCCTGACCCAGGGCGGTAAAGTCGTACTGGGCGCCGAGCGTGAAGGTCCAGGGACCTGTATCGGCGTCGAGGGCGTCGCCCTTTTCATCGAGGATGTCGCCGTTCGCATCCAGGGCGGTGGTGGTGAAGGTGGCGTCCGTGTAGCCCACGCTGGCGTCCAGTTCGAGGTGGTGGGCGATTTCCCACTGGCCCTGAAAGTCGAAGCCCTTGCTCACCGCATCGCCGGCATTGGTGGTGAACTGAATTCCGCAGGCCGGCACATAGAAGGCCTGCTGAATATTCGACCAGCTAATATAGAAGGCGCTGGCCGAGACCTGCAGGGTGCGGTCCAGAAACCTGTCCTTCGTTCCAACCTCATAGTTCCACACGGAATCCGAGTTGTACGCGTCAGGGAAACCGGTTCCGCAGGCGACCGCGGGCAGGGGCGGCGTGGCGCCGCCGATTCGATAGCCTTTGGAGGCGGTGGCATAGACCATATCGTCGGGGGTGACCTGATAGGAGAGGCTGACCTTCGGCGTGAAGGGCTGCTCGCTCTTACCCCCGGTGGCGACCGCGGGCACGCCGCCATCATCCAGAAGGTCCTGCGCGCCATCGTTTGAATTGATGAAGCGGAAGCTGGTCCAGGCGTAACGCAGGCCGACGTTCAGGCGCAGCTTACGGGTAATCGAATAGGTGGCGTCGGCGTAAAGGGCCTCCTGCTTGTCCTGGGAGCGAGTGTTGTTGTCATAGTCGACGCCGCCCGGAAGCAGGGCCTCGCCCCAGGCGTTGATAAGCGTCTGGCTCGCGTTCAGCTGGCCGTTCGCATTATAGGCGGCGTCAAAAGGCCATAGCAGCGCGGTGAGTTGGGGAAGCTGCGCGTCAAAGATCTGCTCATTGCTCTGTTGGCGATTGAACGAATAGAAAAATCCCGCCGTCCATTGCAGCCGGGAGCTGGGGTCATTGGACTGAATGCGGAATTCCTGCGTGAAGTTCTGCTGAGCGTTGGTGATCACATTGGTCGAGAGATAGTTGGGCAGACCCGGCACATTGAGCCCGGTCGGCGTCAGCAGGGGTCCTGGCAGGCCGCAGGCGCCGCCGCAGGGAACGCCCTGGGGGTCCGAAGGATAGCCATAGACGCTGAGCGCCGGGTCCGCGGTCAGGAAGTGCTGAAAATAGGAGAGATTATAGAGCGTGCCGCTATAGCCGTTCACGGTCTCCCGGCGGTCATAATAGGAGGTGTTTGAGATGAGCTTCACCGGCCCCGCGTCCCATTCCACCTTCAAGGTCGGCTGATAGAATCGATCAGGATCGGCCATCCGGTCGGGCGTGGCGTTGAGATATGAGCCGGCGCCGGGGTTGGAGATCCCGACCCAATATTCGTCCTGATCATGCTGCTCTCGCTGCTGATACATGATGCCGGGCGTAATCAGGAGGTTGCTGATGGGGGCCCAGGTCAGGGCGCCGCGCAGGACATAGGTGTCCACGCGATTGGCGTTTGCGTCGGTTGTGGCCAGCGTTTGGTAATTCACCGCGTTGACGTAGCCGCCGTCGCGGCGCCCCCAGGCGCTGATCCGGAAGCCCAATTCGTCCGGAATGATCGGGCCGCCCACGGCGGCGCCCACCTCATAACTGGGGGCCCCGTCCTCAGTGAATCCCACCTCGCTGTGGACCATGCCGCTGAATGTGGTCAGGCTGGGCTGGTTGGTGATGTAGCGGATTGTGCCGCCTTCGGACCCCGCGCCGAACAGCGTGCCCTGAGGTCCGCGCAGGACCTCCACCCGGGCCAGATCGAACACCGCCGGCAGGGTGTTGTTGGCGTTGAGACCCAGATTGCGCATCTGGACGGGCGTGTCATCGATATAGATCCCCGTGGTGCTCGACCCGGCGGTGGAGGCGATTCCCCGGATCGAAATGTCGTGGGTGTCCGTATCGAAACTGACGCCGGGGGTGAACTTGGCGATATCGGCGAAACTCTTGATGTCGAGGGTTTCCATCTTGGCGGCCGTAAAGGCGCTGATGCTCTCGGGCACCTTGTTGATGCTCTCCGCCTTGCGGGTGGCTGTGACGACGACTTCGCCCACCTCCGACGCCCCACTGGCGGGGACGGTCGGCGCCGTATCGGCGGCGCGCCCGCTGGTGGCCCAGATCAGCGGCGTTATCGCCGCGGTCATCAGGCCCGTGCGCACCAAGATCCCCAGCTTCGCCATGTTCGCTTAAGTTCCCGCGAAAATTGTTCTTATGATTGAAGGCTCCTACCGCTCAATCCCGCCGTCAAGACTCTGTGATCACATATTTGATCGGCGACGCGCCCGGACGTCCGGCGCCCATGCGGCGGTCAAGCTATGCTGTCGTCTTGGGCTGACAGGCGAAAGGCGGCGCCGAAGGTCAGCCCAGTAACATCCCGGAAATGCAGCCATGTGCGAGGCGCGCGGGACCCAGGTGACGCTTCCGCGCGTTACCCCAGCGGCAGCATTGAGGATCATGGTTTTGAGCCGCTTGAATTCCGCCGCGGCGGCGGCGTTTCGCCAGCTTGGTCTGGCCGTCCTGATTGGTCTTTTGGCTTTCTCAATAGCCTCATCCGCCGCCGCGGATGAAATCGTCGGGTTCTATTTCCACAGCTTTGGCCTGTCATCGCAAGGCGGGCTCTATTTTCCCCACGCCTTCGTCACCATCGCGCCCACGACGGACGGGGAGGCGAGCCCGGATTTCAGCGTCGAGACGGGTTACCCTGCGCGGTCCTTCGGCTTCGTGTCCGTCAAACCCGGCCCGATCCTGCTCCTGCGTCACACGCGCGGGGCGGTGATCGACTCGGCGGCGGCCTATCTCGCGGTGAGTCACCGCCAGTTTTCCGTCCGGGTTTCAGACGCGCAGTATCAATCGCTCCTGGACGCGGTTTCGGCTTGGCAGGCGACCCCGGGCGATCCCTATGACCTGCGCCATCGCAACTGCGTCACCTTTGTCGCGGCCATTGCCCGGGCGATAGACCTGGACGTGGGCGACGAGCGCGCCCTCGATCCGTTGAGATTTCTAAAGGACCTGAAACAGCGCAACATCGCCAGAGTCCTCCCCGACGACGCCCCGGACACCCTCCCCGCTCTCGTCGTCGCAACCGGTCATTAGACGCTCACGCTTCTTGATCGGCCAACAGCTCCTGGGTGGCGCGATAGGCCTGATCGATGGCGCAGTCGGTATAGGCGGCCGCGCCAGCGTCGGAATTGGCGATGGTGATCAGGCCGAAGCGCGCGCGGCCGATGACATTGGGTTGCTGGGCCAAGGGCAGGGGTTCGTCCCAGAGCGGGTTCCATTCGGGGGCGTAGCCGTGCGGCCAGCGGTTGACCGTGATGGCGGTGATATCCCGGGCGGGATCAAAGCCGCCGCCGGCAAGGGTCCGACCGAGTTGGGCGCGGATCTCCCGCTCGAAGGTCTCAAAGGGCGTCGCCAGAAGCTCGGCGCGGCCGGCGCGGTTCTGATCGAACTCCGAGAGACCTGGATGGCAGGGCGTGCGGGTCATGTGAAGGAGGATCGGATTTTCCGGCGACCGCTCGGCGGAATAGTCGCCGATATCCACGGGCCAGTTGAGCCGAAATTCGGTGGTAGCCGCCCGGCGCGGCGACGCTGGAAATCCCCAGTTTCTGGAACGCCGTCCAGTTTCGCAAAGCCACGCTGGTATAGACCAGCGGCGTCTTCACGATCTTGTGCAGGGCCGCTTTCTGGGCCTGCGGCATCTCCGGACAGAGATAGGGAATCATCATGTTCCAGGAGGCCAGGACGCATGCCTTGGCTTTCACCCGAAAGACGTCCTCGCCGCGCACATAGGCGATCTCCACGCCCTTGGACCTCTCGGGGCCGCCGATATTGCGGGCGCGCAGGCAGATGCTCGAAAGGCGGATACGGACGGGATTATCCCGCCGGTCGAGCCGCGAATAGTCCACGCGGGCGGTCACCACATCGCGGCAATCCCGGCCCGGAATGGCGCCCGGGATCAGGTCGCGGACCAGCAGCCGGGTGATCGAGGCGTTGCCGTCGGGAAAATGAAAGGTGTAGGAGCCGCCCTCGCTATAGCCCGCGGGGGTGAAGCTCATGCGCGGCGCGGCGCCGGGCTTGAGGTTCATTCCCTGAAAACCCGGCATGAAGAAGCCCCAGCAGTCCAGGGCCGACACCGCATCGATGCCCACGCCCCACTCGCCCTGGGTATGGGTCTGATAAAAGGCCGCCACGATGGGATCGACCCTGGCCACGTCCAGCAGGAAGGCGCGGTAGCTCATCCGCGACAGGCGATCCTTTTTCTCCTCCGAGGTGAGCCCCGGCATGTAGTCGATCTGGCCCGTCTGGATGCGCAGGATGTCGGCCCGGGCCGTTTCCGACAGCGGCGCCTTGGCGACGAAATCCGCCCAGGAGCCGCCCAGGCCGTCATAGGTTGAAGGCGCGCCAGGAACGAGGCGGTCTGACCCAAAGGTCTCCTCGTCCAAAAAGACGCCATGGCTGAGGCCCAGGTCGGTATAGATTTTCCGCCGGTTGCAGGCCTCGCTCAGCGCCACCGGCGCGATTCCCAAGGCGCGCAGAAGGCCATCGGCCTGCGGGCTATAGGGCCTGGGGCTATCGATCTCCAGGGTCCCGCCATTCAGCAGATGCAGCTTGCCGTTCAGATGGAATTCGTTGCGCTTGGCGTGTCCGCCGAAGTCGTCATGATTGTCGAGAATGAGGATCCGCGCCCCTGGCCTCGCGGCGCGATAGAACCAGGCGGCGGCGAGGCCGCTGATTCCGGCGCCGACGATGACGAGATCATAGGTCTCGTGCGTATCCTTGATCCTGGGAGCGGCGGACCAGAAGTCGCCATCGCGAAGTTTGTGGGCGTTCTCGAAGGAGCCGGGGTGGCTGCCCCGCATCCCGTTCAGTTCGGGGGGGTAATAGCCCGGGCCGTCCTGCGGCCAGAGCGCGGGTTCGCCCGCCTGGGCGGCGCCGGCGAGCCCGGCCCCCAGCGCGCCCACGGCCACCGCCACGCCATTGAGGAAGTCGCGGCGATCGATGGACCGGTCCATGCCGAGCGCCGCGTCGCTTGAAGCTGTTTTGCGGGTCATGGGCTCCCCCCCTTCTTAAGACATCACAGCCGGTCACGCAGGGCGTACCAAAGCATTCCCAGCACATGCAGCGGCCCCCGGAGCGCCGTGCCGCCCGGAAAGGGCGGCGGCTCAAGGGAGGCGAAGCGTTCGAAGCGCACTGTCTCGCCAAGGATCGCCTCGACCAGCAGCTTGCCCGCCAGGGTCGAGAGGATGACGCCGAGGCCGGAATAGCCGTGCGCGAAGAGCACCGGGCCGTCGCGACCCACGTGGGGCAGGCGCGTCTGGGTGATGGAAACGAGCCCTCCCCAGGCATGGTCGATGGGCACGCCGCGAAGCTGGGGAAACACCGCCTCCATGTGGCCCCGGGCAAAGGCGGCGATGTCTCGCGGCGGATTGGGCGTATAGCGCTCGCCGCCCCCGAAAATCAGCCGGCCGTCCGCGCTCAGGCGATAATAATTGACGACGAACCGGCTGTCTGAGACCGCCATGTCGCTGGGGATCAGGGCCCGGGGATCCGCCAGCGGCGCGGTGGCCGCCAGATAATTGGCCACCGGCATGATGCGCCGGTTCACCTTGGGGCAGAGGCCTTCCAGAAGGGCGTCGCCGGCCAGGACCGCGTGAGCGGCCTGAACCGATCCTTGGGCGGTGAACACGCGCACGCCGTTGCGGGTTTCCAGGCGAATGGCCTCTGACCGCTCGTGAATCGTCACGCCCGCGTCCAGAGCCGCCGCCGCGAGGCCCAGGCTATAGTTGAGCGGGTGGAGGTGTCCGCCGCGCCGATCATGCAGCCCGCCGAAATAGGGAACATCCACCGCCTCGCGCGTTTGGGCCACGGAGAGAAGGTCGATGTGCGGATAGTTCATGACCGTGGTCAGACATTCAGCCTCGGCCTCCATCCAGCGCAGGTCTCTGGGCTTGGCGGCCCCGGTCAGATGGCCCGTCGTCTTCAGATCGCAGGCGATGCTGTGTTCGCGGATGAGACCCGTCACCAGGTCCCGGGCCTCGAAGGCCAGATCCAGAAGGGCCTTGGCGCGCTCGGGCCCCAGGGTGCGCACGAGCTCCGCCGCGCCTTGCCGCAGGCCCGGGATCATCTGACCGCCATTTCGCCCGGAGGCGCCCCAGCCGACCTTGCCACCCTCCAGGACGACGACCGAGAGTCCCCGGCGGGCCGCGTGCAAGGCGGCGGAGAGGCCCGTGCAGCCACCGCCGACAATGACCAGATCCGCCGCGATATCGCCGGCGAGGGGCGGCCGGTCCGCCCAGGGATTGCCCGTGGCGGCATAGTAGGACTCCGCCATGGCCAGGGCGCCGTTAAAAAGCATTTGGCCTCAGACCTTGAGCAGAAGGTGGTCTCGCTCCCATGAGCTGATCACCCCGCCATAGGCCTCCAGTTCCGCCTCCTTGATGGCGGCGAAGGCGCGGAAGAACGGTTCGCCCAGCATGGCGCGCACCGCGGCGCAGGCGCTGAACCGCTCCATGGCCTCTTCCAGGGTTTTGGGCAGGGTGCGGGCGTGATGATAGGCGTTGCCGCTCTCCGGCGCGCTGGGCGCGATCCCTTCCTCCATACCGAGGTACCCGCAGATCAGGGCCGCGGCCATGGCCAGATAGGGGTTGGCGTCGGCGCCGGGCAGGCGGTTCTCGATCCGGCGGTTCTCAAGACTGGAGATCGGCACGCGCAGGCCGCAGGACCGGTTGTCCCGTCCCCACTGCACATTGATGGGCGCGCTGTGGCTGGGCCGCATGCGCCGGAAGGAATTTACGTTGGGGGCGAAGAGCGGCGCGACATGGGGGAGGTAGGTCTGCAGGCCGCCGATGAAGCGCTGGAACAGAAGACTGTCCTCCCCCGTCGGCTCGGAAAACAGATTGGCCCCGCCCGCGCCATCCGGCCCTTCATGCTCCACCATGGAGATATGCAGGTGCATGGCGCTGCCAGGCTGATGCTCCATCGGCTTGGCCATGAAGGTGGCGTAGACCCCGTGATCGAGGGCCACCTGGCGGACGATGCGCTTGAACACCAGCACCTGATCGGCCAGGCCCACCGGGTCGCCGTGGATGAAATTCACCTCCAGCTGGGCCGCGCCGGCTTCATGGATCAAGGTGTCGACGTCCAGGCCGGCGATCTCGGAATATTCGTAGATCGCGTCGATGAGATCCTCATATTCGGTGACCGCCTCCAGGCCATAGGGCTGAGGGGATGTCTCGGCGCGCCCGGATCGCCCGGTGGGCGAGGTCAGGGGCAGATCGGGATCAGGATTGAGGGCGGTGAGATAGAACTCAAGCTCAGGCGCGATCACCGGGCGCCAGCCCCGGTCATGATAGAGCTGGACCACCGATTTGAGGACGTGCCGCGGCGAGGACGCCCAGGGCTCTCCATTGGGGTGATGCGCATCGGCGAAGACAAAGGCGGTGGGGGTCTTCATGCCCGGCGCCACGCGCGCGCTGGCGACATCCGGTCGCAGGACCATATCCGGATCCGAGAAGGCCTCGTCATCGCCCTCCGGATCGGCATAGGCGCCGGTTATGGTCACGGCGAAGACGCTGCTGGGGAGCCGAAGCGCGCCATCGCGCGACGACTGCAGGAGCTTGGCCGCGGGGAGCACCTTTCCGCGCAGCACGCCGTTGATGTCGGGGATCAGACATTCGACCTCGGCGATCGCATTGTCTTTCACCCACCCGGCCAGATCTTCCATGGATGTCCCTGAGATCACAGTTGACAGCGCCGTTTCTCGCGGACCGCTCCAGCGCCGTCAATGGTTACACGGACGGTTTGGCGCCGCACGCGTAAAGGATAAAGATGAACACCGCGGCGTGGGACGCGAGGACGGGTGAACCGGGATTGATGCCTGAAGCTGACGAGACCCAGGAGCCCCTCCTCCACGCCAGTGTCTATGAGGAGCTCCGGCGCCGTCTGACCACTGGCAAGATCACGCCGGGCGTGGGGATCTCCACGCGGGGACTGGCCCTGGAACTGGGCGTCAGCCAGATGCCAGTACGTGAGGCCCTGGGCCGGCTTTCGGCCGAAGGCGCCGTTCTGATCCGCTCCAAGCGCAAGATCGAGACGCCGCCCATGACCCGCGAGCGTTTCACGGATCTGCTGGCTTGCCGCCTCTTGCTGGAGCCGGAGGCGGCGGTGCTCGCCCTGCCACACATTGACATCCCGGCCATAGCCCGGCTGCGCGAGCTGGACCGCGAGCTTGATGCGGCCATCGCGGCGGGGGACGTGATCAGATACATGGAGTGCAACGCGGCTTTCCACTTCGATCTCTACCGCGCCAATGGTCGGCCGACCCTGAACCGACTGATCGAATCCCTGTGGTTGCAGTTCGGACCCTTCATGCGGACCGTCTATGAACACTTCGGCGCGGCTAACCTCGTCGATCAGCACCGCCTGGCCCTGGACGCCGCCGAGGCCGGCGACTGCGAGGCTCTGCGCGCCGCGATCGCCGCCGACATCGCCGACGGGATGGGGCTGATCGGCCAGGCCTGGTTGCGCAGCCAGATCGACGCCTGAAAGTTTGTCCTAAGCCGCCTGCCCCATCGCCGCCGGAAACCGCTCGCGCAGCATGGGCGCAGCCTCATCCAGGGACTTGGCGATGATGCCGAGGAGGCTGTCTATCTGGGCGCGCGAGATAATGAGGGGCGGGCTCATGACCAGGGTGTCGCGCACGGCGCGGATCATCAGACCGTTGCGGATACAGATATCGCGAACAATGGGCCCGGCCTGGCCAGGGGAGGCGCCAAAGCGGTGGTTGGTTCCCTTTTCCGCCACGATCTCCACCGCGCCGATCAGGCCGAGCGAGCGCGTCTCGCCCACTAGGGGATGGGCGGCCAGTCTAGCCAGCCCCTCCGCAAGATAGGGGCCGGTGTCCTCTGCCGTCCGCTCCACAAGGCCTTCGCTCTCGATGATCTCGAGGTTTTTGAGGGCGACGGCGGCGGCGGTGGGATGGCCGGAATAGGTATAGCCGTGGACGAAGTCGCCGCCCTTCTCTCGCAGGGCCTCCACGATATGATCGGCGACCCCCACCGCTGAGATCGGCAGGTAGCCTGACGAGAGGCCCTTGGCCATGCTGACCAGGTCCGGCTTGACGCCGTAGTGCTGAAACCCGAACCATGAGCCGAGCCGCCCGAAGCCACAGATCACCTCGTCACAGACCAGCAGAATCCCATATTTGCGGCAGATCGCCTCGACCCTCGGCCAATAGCCGTCCGGGGGGATGATCACGCCGCCCGCGCCCTGAACCGGCTCGCCGATGAAGGCGGCGACATTCTCTGGGCCCACCTCCAGGATGCGCTGTTCGATGGCGTCCGCCGCCCGGGCCGCGAAATCGGCCGGATCCTCGCCGAAGCCCTCGCCGAAGGCGTAGGGCTGCATCACGTGCTCCACGCCCGGCACCCAGGGTCCGCCCTGGTCATGCATGGCCTTCATGCCACCCAGGCTCGCCCCGGCGATGGTCGAGCCGTGATATCCGTTGACCCTGGCGATGATGATGGAACGGTTTGGCTGACCCTTCGCCTGCCAATAATAGCGGGCGAGGCGCACGATGGTGTCGATCGCCTCCGAGCCTGAGTTGTTGAAGAAGATATGCCGCAGGTCGCCCCCCAGCAGCGCGGCCACCTTGGCGGCCACCATCACGGTGGTGGGCGCGGCGGTTTTGAAGAAGGTGTTGTAAAAGGGCAGCTCAAGCATCTGCTCATAGGCCGCCCGGGCGAGGGACTCGCGGCCATAGCCGACCTGGACGCACCAGAGCCCCGCCATGGCGTCCAGTATGGCGTTACCATCTCCGTCATGAATGAAGCAGCCATCGGCCCGCGTGATGATGCGGCTGCCGCCCATATCCCTGAGCAGGGCATAGTCGGCCTGAGCCGGCAGGTGATGGGCCACATCGAGGCGGCGGAGTTCGGCGATATCGTAATTGCGGGGTGTCACGACGGGGTTCCTTTGCGCGAGATGCGTCTCTAGGCCGGCGCCAATTCGCCGCGGAGGGCCGCGCCCAGAAGGCGGAAGAAGGCCTGGGAATCGGGATTTTCGGCCGTGCGCCATTCTGGGTGCCACTGCACGGCCAGCACCGGCGCGCGGTTGACCCAGGCGGAGACTCCTTCGACCAGGCCATCGGGGGCGCGGGCTTCCACATTGAGCCCTTTCCCTAAGCGCCCGGCGCCCTGGAAGTGCACGGAATTGACGGTGAGCCGTTCACGATCAAGGCCGCGGTTCAGAAGGCCGCCCGGTGTCAGAGCGACCTCGTGGGCGTGGGCGAAAGATCCCTCAAGGTCAGCCTCGGCGGGCGCATGGTGGGCCAGGAGTTCGGACGAGCGGCTGGTGTCCCGCCGCAGCGTGCCGCCGAAGGCGACGTTGATCTCCTGAAACCCGCGGCAGACCCCCAGCACCGGCCGCCCCAGATCCAACATGGTCCCGATCAGGTCCAGCGTCATCGCATCGCGGTCGGCGTCGAAAGGTCCTTCCGCATCCGCCGCGCCGGCCTCGCCATAACGCGCCGGGTCGAGATTGGACGGGCTGCCGGTTAGGAGGAGGCCGTCAAGCCTGGGCGCAACGTCGCGGGCGCTCATCAGGTCAGGAAGCGCAGGCACAAGCAGGGCCGCCACATCCCCCCAGCGCATGGCGGCGGTGACATAGCGGTTGATCACCGACTGGCCGAACTCCGCACCCAACCAACGGTTGCAGCAGGTTACCCCCAGGACGGGTCGCGTCGTCGCCTCATTCCTCATGACAGAAGCACCGCCGGTGAGCAGGCGTGCCAGGCCAGCCAAACCGGTTCGTCCCAGGTGAAATCCTCCTGGTCGCGCCGGGTCAGGTTGGACCTTAGAGCCTTGACGCTGACGCCGCCGTCCACGGCCACCTCATAGACCGACTCACTGCCCAGATAGGCGATCTGCCGGATCACGCCCGGAACGAGGTTACAGCCCTCTGGCGTGTCTTCCAGACGCGGCGGCCCGCGCCCGTCCGCGCGCTTGTGCAGCTCGATCTTCTCCGGCCGCAGCGCCACCCAAACGGTGCTGTCGGCGGCGCCGGTGACCCCATGATCCAGGAAGATCCGCGTGGGAAGGCCAGGCGCGACCACCACCGCGTGGTCGGGCTCATCCACCGCCAGGCGCCCTTCGAACAGGTTCACCGATCCAATGAAGTCGGCCACGAAACGGGAATTGGGAAACTCATAGAGGTCGCTGGGGGTCGCGACCTGCTGTAGCAGACCCCGGTTCATGACCGCGCAGCGGCTCGCCATGGCCAGGGCCTCGTCCTGGTCGTGGGTGACGAAAAGAAAGGTGATGCCGACCTTTTCCTGAAGTTGGGCCAGTTCCGAACGCATGGCTTCCCGCAGCTTCGCGTCGAGGGCCGAGAGCGGCTCGTCCAGCAAGAGAACCCGGGGGCGTTTGACCAGGGCCCGGGCGAGCGCCACACGCTGACGCTGGCCGCCTGACAGCTGGTCGGGCTTGCGGCCGCCATATCCGTCCAGCTTCACCAGGGCCAAGGCCTCCTCCACCCGTCGGCTCCGCTCCGACGCCGCCACGCCATCGACGACAAGCCCATAGGCGACATTGGCCGCCACGGTCATGTGCGGAAAGACGGCGTAGGACTGGAAAACCATGTTAACCGGCCGCTTATTGGGAGGCGTGCGGCTGATATCCTCGCCGTCGATGAGAATTCGCCCCTCGGTGGGGGTCTCGAAGCCCGCCAGCATGCGCAGCAAGGTGGTCTTGCCGCAGCCCGACGGCCCCAGAAGCGCGAAGAACTCGCCCTCGCCGATGGAGAGCGACACATTGTCGACGGCCAGCACCTTGCCATAGCGCTTGGTGACGTTCTCGAAGCGGATGATTGGCTCGCTCACAACCCCTCCCCTGCTTCCACCGCGACCACGGTCCCTCCCGAGATCTTCAGCGCGAAGGCCGTCAGGGCGACGGTCAGGACGATCAGAATCGTCGAGGCCGCATTGACCTCCGGCGTCACCGAGAAGCGGACCATGGAATAGACCTTCACCGGAAATGTCGTGGTGTCCGGACCCGAGGTGAAGAAGGTAATCACGAAGTCGTCGAGGCTCAGGGTGAAGGCCAGCAGCGCGCCGGCGATCAGGCCCGGTTGCATGTGGGGGACCAGCACGTCCCAGAAGATCCGCCACTCGCCCGCCCCCAGATCCTTGGCCGCCTCCTCAAGCTCCCGGTTGAACGACGCCAGGCGCCCACGGATGACGATGGCCACGAAGCTGAAGGAGAAGGAGATGTGGGAGATGATGATCGCCCCCAGGTTCAGCGGCCAGGCGAGGCTGGTGGGCCAGGGGATGACCTCGGTAAAGAAAACAAGCATGGCCACGCCCATGCAGATCTCCGGCACGACGATGGGAAGGCCGAGGGCGCCCTCCAGCAAGGCCTTGGCCGGGAAGCGGAAGCGCCAGAGCAGCAGCGCGGTGAGCGCGCCGAGCACAACGCTTACCACGGTCGAGATCAGGGCGATGGTCAGGGAATTGCCGAAGGCGACGATCAGATCCTGGTCGGCGAAGGCGGCCCGGTACCAGTCCAG
>Ga0116226_10003276_pt1 | contig 14271 bp, 8 predicted proteins | sample S1TSphfallax_FD_89692 | JGI IMG/M metagenome (GOLD analysis project Ga0116226, IMG submission 89692) | Host-associated microbial communities from peat moss isolated from Minnesota, USA - S1T2_Fa - Sphagnum fallax MG | ecosystem: Host-associated > Plants > Peat moss > Unclassified | place: USA...
CGTCGAGCGCGCTGTTGCAGTTGCCACGCAGAAAGCTCGATGCCGAGGCGGGGACAAACCCGCTCGCCCGGCCTGTCGCCAGCGCGTGCAGGGTCTTGGCGGTGAGCAGCTTGCCGGTTCCACCCTCACCTTCGATCAAGGCTACCCGCAGGTGATTGGCCAGGTACCGCATCTGTAGAAAGAGCCGCTCCATCGCCGGGCTGCGGCCGATCATCTCGCCTAACTTCCATCGCGTCCTGATGCTGGTAGCGTCCTTGCCTGCCATCTCGTGGCGCGGCGCCGCCATCTCGACTTCCTTGTCTTTGATCATGCCTGCTGCTCCCTCGCTTTTGCCCTGCGGCGTCGTTGCCATGCTGGGCTTATCGGCGAGGAGAAACAGGAGATGAGCAAAACGATGCAGTGCTTGGCCCAAAGCGGGAAAGACCGGGCGTCCGGCACTGTTCCAGGGACAGAAGAGACGTTGACAGAGCCGCGCTGTGGAAAGGCGGCTTACAGGCCGGAGCGGCGCTGGGATGGTGGCTTTTCCCGGGGGAGAAGCCACGAACAGTAGGGCCGGCGCCTTACATGAGCTGTGGTCATGCTCTAACTGAAAGGCTTAGCGGACGAGGCTGCCTGGAGCAGATCTGCGCGGGGAAGCACCTGTTTCGGTCGCGCATGACGCAGGTAGGGAGTCAGCTCAAACGCACTAGCCCGGCGATCCCGGAGACCGGAAAATCAATGCCGCCGGCTGAAAAGCGGTCCTTGTGGAGTAACTGGCCGTCCTCGAAGCGAGAGAAGACGCGCGTGTCAGGATCGATGACCCAGATCTCGCCTACGCCCATCGCGGCATAGTCGCCCAGCTTGCGCATCAGCCGCTGCACGCGGTCCTCGGGGCTGAGTATCTCGAAGACAGCCAGGGGCGGGTGGGTCGTGATCTGGCTCACAGGGGCGTCGCGGTCGAGGATCGCCACATCGGCGACCCGGAAGTGGTTGGGGCCGGTCTGGATGCGCAGCTCCGGGCAGACCGTAACCGTCCACTCGTCCTGAAACTTCAGGAACCACTCGATAATCGCCCGCTGCCACTGGGAGTGATCAAACTCGCCCATACAACGCTCCTCGACCTCGCCGTCGACATAGTCAGCCGCAGGCTCATACTCATCGCTCTGCAGAAAAACCTCGACCGGCACCCTGGTTGCTGTGGCCATTCCCGCACCTTCCAAATTTTTCTAGTTGTGGGCCGCCCGCCTGCGGCTCGAAGGCTGGTCGGAGAAGATCTTGCCATCCTTGATCAGCACCACCCGGTGGGCATACTCGGCGATATCGGGCTCATGGGTGACGAGCACGATCGTGTTGCCGCGCGCATGCAACTCATCAAAGAGCGCCATGATCTCATCGCCTGTCTTCGAGTCGAGGTTGCCCGTCGGCTCGTCGGCGAGGATGATCGAGGGGTTGTTGATGAGCGCCCGTGCGATTGCGACCCTCTGCCGCTGGCCGCCCGAGAGCTCGTTCGGCCGGTGATCCATGCGCGATTCAAGGTTGACCGCGATCAGCGCCGCCTTCGCCCGCTCGAGCCGCTCGGCCGCCGGGGTGCCGTTGTAGATCAATGGCAGCTCGACATTGTGCAGCGCCGTCGCGCGCGCGAGCAGGTTGAAGGTCTGAAAGACGAAGCCGATCTCGCGGTTGCGAATCCGGGCCAGCTCGTCGTCGTTCAACTCCGAGACCAGGTGGCCGTTGAGCCGGTAGCTGCCCCGGCTCGGCGTGTCCAGGCAGCCGATCTGATTCATCAGGGTCGACTTGCCCGAGCCCGACGGCCCCATGATCGCCACATACTCGTTGTGCTGGATGCTCATGGTGATGCCCTGCAGGGCGTTCACCTCCTGGTCACCCATCACATAGGTCTTCCAGACGTCCTCAAGGATGATGACGTCGCCACGATCATCGCTTCCCGCGCCGTCCTGGCGAGCCGCCTCTCCGCGATCCGTGCCCGGGCGCACGCGCTCGGCTACTGCCTGTTCCCCTGCCACCGGCTGCTCCCTCATTGGCTCTCCTGCGTCAAGAATACGCTCCCCAGGCCGGCCCCCCCTGTGCGGGAGGCAGTCCCTTCGTGACGTGTGTACCGCCTGCGGCGCTTACTGCGCCGCGTCCGCCTTGCCCGCTGCCTCTTCCGGCGTCGTCCGTTTGACCAGCGCTCCTTCCTTCAAGGTGCGCAGAGTCTTATAGCTGCCGGTGACGATCTCATCGCCCGCATGCAGGTCGCCGCCGACCTCGATATTCGTCGTGCCGGTGATCCCGGTAATCAGCGGCACAAAGTGGGCGTGCAGCTTGCCCTTCTCCATCCGCAGGACGAAGACGCCCTGCTTGGGCGCGGCATTGCTCGCTGCCTCGACCTTGTTGCCGTCGCTTGCCGGAGCGGGCGTCAGCGCCTGGATCGGCAGCGAGAGCACGTTGTCCTTGTGCGCGGTCGTGACCTTGGCTGTCGCGGATAGCCCGGGGCGCAGCTCGGAGGTATCCTGCCCCGGGTCGAGCGTGACGATCACTTTGAAGTCCTTGGCCTCCTCGGTGCCGGTGGTCGACTGCGAGGTCGCCATGCCGGTCGAGCGCAAGAGCGCCTGGTCGCCTACCTCGGTCACATGACCCTTGAAGATCTTGCCCGGCAGCGCGTCTACCGAGACATCGGCCGCCTGGCCCATCTTCAGGTTCACGATATCGGTCTCGTCGATCTTGACCTCGGCCGTGACGACCGACATGTCCGCCAGCGTCATCAAGGTCGAGCCCTCGGCATTCTGAATGCCGACCACCATCGTCTCGCCCTCGCGTACCGGCAGGTTGGTCACAATCGCGTCATAGGGCGCGACAGCTACCGTTTTGTTGAGTGAATCAACATCGGAGCGCAGCGTAGCGACTGCCGTTCCCAGGTGACCGCGCGCCGACTCGGTCTGCGCCTTGGCCTGGGCCAGCGCGGCATCGGCCTGCGCCACCGAGGCTACATCGAGGTCATAGGCCGCCTTGCGGGCATCGTAATCCTGCTTCGAGACCAGCTTCTCCTTGTAGAGCTCCTGGTAGCGGGCGAAGTCGAGCTTCTTCTGCTCGAGATCCGCTATGGCGTGGTCCACATTGGCCTTGGCCGTGTTCTCGGCCGCGATGTAGGAGGAGATATCGGTCTTCGCTGCCGCAATCGAGGCCTTCTGCGCGTCGACGTTGGCCTCCGGCTGCACATTCTCGATCGAGGCCAGCATCTCTCCGCGCTTGACCCGCTCGCCCTCCTTCACGTAGAGGTGGGTGATGCGCCCGAAGGCGGTGGCCCCGATATTCACGTAGGTCTTCGGCTTGATCTGCCCGGTCCCGCTCACCGTCGAGGTCAAGTCCCCCCGCACCACCTTGCCCGTGAGCACCTTGGTGTATCCGGACTGCGCGCGGACGACGGTGAACACGACAATGGCGGCAAGCACCAGCAGTGCGGCTATGATCCCAGCTAACTTCTTCTTGCTCATGGGCTGATCTTCCACCAACTTCTCTATAAATTAGACTCGCTCGGCTGAGGCTCGTAACTCGGGTTTTGCCGCAGGATACACGAAGCCCAGGGCACTGCCGGGATCGCAACGTCGTTACGCAGACCCAGCCCGGAATGTTCCCTGGACTTCCGTCCTCCAGCCTCCCCCGGGCCAGGCGCAGCCCAGGATAACTGGCAGTTGGTGCTCGCCGGTAACCTTCGCAGGCATCACTAAGGTACAACGGAAGCGTAGTCTCAGGGCAGGCTAACTTCAGCTGCCGGTTCGGGTGCATCGAAACCGGCACGGATCGGGGCTCTGCCGGAGGTTCTTTGCCTCGCGCACAACTGGCTGAGGACTCCTGTGTTTATCAAGACGAGGGCGAGCGGCAGGGAGGTTCTCCAGCCGCTCGCCGGGTGGGTGCAAGCCGGGCCGCCGGCTGGATTGGGACTCCAGAAACCCCGGGCAATGCCGGGAGCCTGGGCAATGCGAAAGAATCAAGGAGGAACTGCCAAGTGAAAAAGGGTTTGCTCATCGTCTTGACTGGTCTGCTGTTTACTGCCGGGCTGGCACAGGCCCAGTACGTGAGAATCGCGCCCCCGCCGCCGGTGGTGGAGCGCCATGGGCCGCCCCCGGACGGCCGGTATGTGTGGGTTCCGGGGTACCATCGGTGGGATGGCCACGCGTATCACTGGGCCGGCGGCCGGTGGGTTCTGCCGCCCCGGCCGCACGCGTTCTGGGTAGCCGGACACTGGGATGCCCGGCGGGGCGGCTACGTCTGGGTGCCCGGCCACTGGCGGGACTAGCTGCATTACCACAGCTACTGTAAGTCGACCGACTCGACTTCTCGTGGCTTCGGGGCGCCGCTGTTGAGCGATTCGCCGGCGCCCCGGGGTCCGGAACTCATCTGCGCCCGCCCTGGCAACCATGCAAAGAAACGGTCAGAAGGAAAAACGCCCGCCTATGGTCGGAGCGAAGTTGCTGTTGTGAAGATACGGCACGCCGGGACCATGCGGAATCGCGATGGCCAGACCCCCGGTCACGAAGGAATACGCGAGTCCGGCAAAACCGTCGAAGCGCCGGGTGAAGTGATGATCGGTATAGAGCGAACCTTCGTCGAGGGTGCCAGCGCAGGAGCTGCGGAAGCCGGCTGCGACCGAGCAGGCCGTTGGCACGCGGAAGTCGTTCTGCACCTGCTGATACCAGGAGAAGGTGATATCGGTCCTGGCATCATATGCGTACTTCACACCCGTCCACCAGATCTGCAAAGTCTTGGTGGAGTCGAGATTCTTGTCTTCGACGCTGCTCATCAGGTATCCGCCCTGATCCGTCGCGCCTACGCCCAAGGGGTGCGAGGGGTTATTCTGCTGCACGTATTCGTAGCCGGCAAAGTACTTGAAACGGTCGCCCGAATACTTGGCCGCGCCCATGATCGCGTTGTTGTCGGTCACGATGCCGTCGACGGTGTTCGACGTTGCGATCAGATTTGTTCCGGTGATGGGATTGGTATTGATGCTGTTGGTGGTCGATTGGTAGGACTGCGTCGGACTCGCGGGACCGAGCAAGGGGTTCACGACGCTGATCGCCTGGTTGTAATGCTGGTAGACGGCATCGGCGGAGAACTTGTGACGGGTTCCGCCGATGTCGAATCCGTAGGCATCGTTATGCGGCTGCTCCGGGGTACAGGTCGCGTTGGTCCAGGTTGCGGAGGCCGAGTAGCAGCCGCCAGTGCCATCGACGAACTTGTACATCGCGCCGAAATGGACCGGGCCATAGATCAGGCGATACTTCACGGCGTTGTCCCAGCGAGTGTCCTCGGTATCGCCGCCGCCCGCCATCGTGCCGTTGTACCCGATATAGGAAAAGGCGTAGGCGCCCACGGCCGGATCGTAAAGCAGCATCGTATCGGTGCCGAGAGCGCGCTGACGGCCGAAGGTCAGCGTACCGAAGTGCTCGTGCGATAGGCCGCCATAGTACTCGTCGTTGAGGGGTTGGCCCGCGCGCGCGCCGTCGATGGCTTCGGCATAGCTGCTCCTGGGCTGGCCGTTGTCGGCGATGTCGGTGGCTGAGGCGTTGGAGAGCTGGCCGGACTGGGGGTTGATGCCGGTCGAAGCGTTGAAGACGACGGACCAGCCCGGGGCAAACTCCTCCTTGCCCCGGATGCCCACTCCTGTCTGCGACAGGTTGTCCGGCTCGACGAGGAATCGGGAGTGATTGGCGTTCCGGTTCACCAGCGTGGAACCTTCGTAGTTATACGCACTTTGCGGCAAGCCGTGGCTGACCCAGCCGAGGCCGACGTCATAGGCGCCGTACAGCGTGATGCCATGCCAGGTAAGCGCTTCGGATGTGGGTTTGGCAGCCGGGGCCGGTTCGCCGGCAGGAGCCTGATTGCTGACCGGATCGAGGCCGGCAGTCCCGGCGAATCTCATCGTGCCGGGCTCGATCGGAGTGGTCTTGAAGCTGGCTGCGGCAAACTTGACGGGAGCCAGCACGGCTCCGGAAGGACCGGATGGCGACTGAGCCCGGATGCCGGGCGGCGCGACGAGGATAAGAAAGGCGGAGGCAAGAACGAGGAGAGTGGAAGCAGGAATTCGGGATCGCATCTGGAGATAGCGGGGCAACACGGGGATCAAAAGAGCCTCCTGGGTATCAGGCGCCTGCGCGGGCTGCGGCATGGCAGCTCGCATGGGCCGTTTTGGGGATACTATGCGCTTCCATACGATTTCAATCGCGAAATCTAGAGAATTGTCATCGTATCATCCCCAACAGCCAGGAGAGGAAGCCGTTGCCGGCCGCTTCAATAGTTCACCGCATCATCCGAGAAATACGGCTGGTCGCGAAACACCTGATCTTCGCCCACGACCAGGCCAAGGGCCTGCCGCTCGAACAGCCTCCGGTAAGCGCCGCCTTCGCGCCGTACTAATTCCTCGTGCTTACCCTGTTCCACCACCCGTCCGCTATCAAAGACGAGAATCCGGTCCATCATCCGCACGGTCGAGAGACGATGCGCAATCACGATCGAAGTCCGGCCGGCCATCAGTCTCTCCATCGCTTCCTGAATCAGCGCTTCGGATTCCGAATCGAGGCTCGAGGTCGCTTCATCGAGCACCAGCACCGGCGTATCGGCGAGAAATGCCCGCGCCAGCGCCACGCGCTGCCGCTCGCCTCCCGATAACTTCACGCCGCGCTCGCCGACAAGTGTGTGATAGCCCTTGGGCTGGCGCAGGATAAACTCGTGCGCATTGGCCAGCCGGGCAGCGTTCTCAATCTCCGCCATCGACGCGTCGGGCCTGGCATACGCGATGTTCTCCGCGAGCGTGCGATGAAACAGAATCGGGTCCTGCGGCACCAGCGCCAGTTGCGCGCGCAGCGAGTCCTGGGTCACGTGCCCGGTCTCCTGCCCGTCAATGACGATCCTTCCGCCGCTCACATCGTAGAGCCGGTGCAACAGCTTCACGAAGGTCGTCTTGCCCGATCCGGAGTGCCCCACCAATCCCACCCGCTCCCCGGCATCGATGCGCAGCGTGAAATCCCGGAACAGAGGTTCCGTTTGCGCCTGATAGCAGAACGTCACCCGGTCATAAACGATCTCGCCATCGGTCACACGGATCGGCTTGGCATCTGCGCGATCCATGACACCCAGCGGCTGCGAATGAAAATCGACCATCTCCTCCATCTCATTGGCAGAGCGCTGCAGATTGCGAACATGCTGCCCGACATCGCGCAGATAGCCATGCACGATGAAATAGCTGGTCAGCACGAAGGCCATATCGCCGGCCGTCGCGCGGCCCCGCCACCACAGCCACACCGCGAATAGCAGCACCAGTGTGCGGAAGGCCTGCAACAGCAGCATCTGCAGACTGCCGTTGCGCGTCGCCCGTATCCATGTGAGCCGGGTCCGCTTGTCCCACTTGGCCAGTACCTTCGCGAGCCGGTAGTCTTCGCGCTCCTCCGCGCCAAAGGATTTCACCACCGCGTTGCAGGTGATCGCATCGGCAATCGCCGCGCCAATGCGCGTATCCTGGGCATTTGAGAGCCGCGCCGCCGGGGCCACGTAATAGAGCGAGAGTGAAACCGAGACCGCGACATAGGCCAACGCGCCCGCTGCCACCATGACGCCCATGCCGGGCCAGCGCAGCCCGAGCAGCAGCGACGAGCCCACCAGGACCAGCAGCGCGGGCAGCATCTCAAGCAGCAGAATGTCGTTCATCGTGTCGACAGCCCACATGCCTCGCGTGATGCGGCGCACAATTGCGCCAGCGAAGTTATTAGCGTGCCAGTCGGTGGAAAAGCGCTGCACGCGCCAGAACGCATGACTGGCAAAACGCGACATCAGCCGCAGCGTCAACCGGATGATGCCCAGCAGCGCGACGTACCTCAACACCGTGAGCAGGCCGCCCAGCAGCGCCATCATCGCAATCGCATGGAGTGCGCCGCGCAGTGCGTGCGCGCGCGAGGCGGCGTGCATCGCAATCGCATCCACGAGTCTGCCGGCATACACCGGCATCAGCAGATCGGCAGCCGTGGCCACCGTCATGCAAAGCGCGACCCACACCGCCAGCCACTTTTCGCGACGCCAGTGGCGGAGTAGAAAAGCCAGCACTTTGCGCAACACATTCTTGCTTGAACTTTCGCTCATGAGAGGGCTCATTCAAGGATCTCGAAGCCGCAGAAAATGCACAGTCCTGCTGGGGTCAAGATCGGGGTTCAGAGAGAAGAGTTGTTTTGAAGGCCGGCCTTCAGGCTGCGCTGCAGACCCTTTGCTAAGCAATAAGGCTTGAGAAAAGGTCTAGCTAAGCGAGCGCTGGGAAGGAACTCGGCCAACGATTTTGGGGTCGCCGGGGACAGTAAGCATCTTCATGGTTCCTTCCTTTCGTCGAAATCGAATACCGGTATCGTATCAGAGTTTGCCGCCAATGGGTCCGGCAACTTCGACGACGACTCTGCCCACGATCCGGTCCGGCAGTTACGAGAGTCTCCCTTCGGCGGCCTCGGCCCGGCTGCGAACTCGAAACCTCAATTACTTTTGTGCATCGGCGAGCGTTGCTCTTGTAACGCGCGGATGCGCGGGTGGACCGGACGGTATGAAGCTTCCGGAAGACGGCAGTACGATCGTCAGCTGCACTGTCTTCGATTCGACGATGGAACTTTCCGTCAGGTTCTCGACCACGACATTGCCGGGCGCTTGTCCGCCTCCGCAGGCGGCCATTGCGGGCAAGGCGAGCGAAACCAGGAGAGCGCCGAGGCGGGCCGGCCCGGATCGCTGACGCCATGAAATTGCACGCCGCCCCGGAAGGATGAGCAGCGCAAGGGCAGCGAACGCGAGTGCCGGAATCACGGGCTGTTCGCGCGACAGGCCGGGTCGCGTGAGAGAGGCTGCGGCCGGCGGCGTGTACTTGATGGTCAAGTCGACCTGGAGCGGCGCGATTGTCGGGCGCACCGTCACTGGATTGAAGATGCAGGTGATCTCACTTGGACCGCTGCAGGCGAAGCTTACCGGCTGCTGAAAATCGCCGATGGGGACGACCGAGAGCATGACTGCCGCAAGCCCGTCTGGCCCCAGGTAGATTGGCTTCACAGGGTCGAGGGTAGGCGGCCAGTTCACCACGAAGGTGGAGTTGCCCGGCCCTTCCACGGTGAGTGGCACCGAGGCCGACGCACTCACGAAGTTCGGAGAACTGGGGGTAAACACAACGGACAGAAGATAGTCCCCGGGCTTGAGCAGAGTGCCCGCAGCCGGAGTGTAGGTGAAGGTTCCGGGAGTGTTGGCGGTAGCTGAAAGCTGTGCCGGTCCCAGGGCAACGCCTACCGGGATCGCCGCCGGCGGCGTCCATTGCAAACCGGCGGGCGCACGCTTGACGATCTGCACCAGGGTGGTGGCTGTATGCCGTTTGGGGGTGGTTTGCGCAACAGCGGAGACCGGGGAAAGCCACGCGGCGAACAGGACCAGGAAGAAAAAGTAGAGGGGCATCGTTCTTCCGCCGGAATAGCCCTCCGCGCACCGCGTTCGAAGGTAGTCTGCGCCTCGGCACGATAGTAACAGCAATGTGCGCTCCGCGAGGCCTCCAAATAGCTCAAAAGCGGCAGCTTGTGCCCAGAATGGTAAGGCGGACGCGAGGCAGTATGCGTTAGTAGTAGTTGCTGTCGCCGGAGTAGGTCAAGGTCAGGGTGTGCGAGCCTGCAGTGAGAGTCGAGATGGTGAGACTGCCCGTGCCGCCGGTGAGCGTAATCGTCCCGATGGTGGTGCCGGAGACCGAGTCTGCAACGGTCACGGTGCCGGTCGGCGTGGCGGCCCCAAGAGTCGAGGCGACCGTGATCGAGATCGTCACGCTATCGCCATAGTAGGACGGGTTGAGCGAACTGGCAGGGGTCAGCGTCACGGCGCCGCTCGCGGTCGTCACCGTGAGCGAGACAGCCGATGAGGTGACGGTGGTGTAGTTCGAGTCGCCACCATAGACGGCGGTGAGCGAGTGGCTGCCGCCGGCGAGCGATGAGGTCCCGGAGAGGCTCAGCGTGGCGACGCCGCTGCTGAGCGTGCCTGTGCCGAGCAGTGTCGAGCTGTCATAGAAGCTGACCGTGCCGGTCGGGGTCCCGGCAGTGCCGCCGGTGAGGGTCGCGGTAAGCGTGACGGTCGAGCCGTAGACGCTAGTGCCCGACGGACTTGAGACGAGCGCGATCGTGGGCGTGGCGGTGGTCGCGGTGAGCGAAACCGCATTCGAGGTCGATGTGACGAAGTTCGTATCGCCGGAGTAAACCACGTCGATCGAATGAGATCCGGCGGAGAGTGTGGTCGTGTAGCTGACCGAGCCGCCCACGCCGCCGCTTGCGCGTGCGGTGCCGATCGTCGACACATAGGGCCCGGCGCTCGAGGCCTGCTCGACCTGCGCGCCCCACAGGCTTACGGTCGCAGCGGCCTGCCCGGAGGTCGAAAAGCTGGCTGTGAAGCCAGTGGTCGCCCCTGCCGGAAATGCGTACGTGAAGGTGCAGCGCTGCCAGGAAGTGGTCACCGCGCAGGTGGTTGAACTGGCCGAACTGCCTGCCGAGGTGGCCAGGCCGAGGGTGAGGCTGACCGCCGCGGAGCCCTTCGCCCACACGCTCAACGTCATCGAGTCCGACGCATAGGCTGTCCCGCTCACCGCGTAGGAGACCCCGGAGGTGGTACTCGTGGTCGATGGAAAGACCACATTCGTGGCGCTGGCGGTGCTGCCGTCAGGGCCGGTTGCGGCGCCCGCCGTCACCGTTGGCGCGGTCCCCGTGGTCGTCCATCCGTTGGCAGTGGAGACCTGGGACCAGGGCAGCAGGTTGGACCCGGCGAGGCTGGTAATGCTCTGCGCCGACCCAAGCGACGATCCGCTATCCATGAACTGCACCGTCTCCGAGGTAGGGGCGGTTGCGCCGGCGGTGTGCAGCACATAGGTGAAGGTGACCGAGGTCGAGGTGGTGATCCCGGAGCTAGGCGAAGCCGTCAGCACACCGATGGTGTGGCGCTGATTGACGGTCTGCGACAGAGTGGCGGACGAGGCGGTCTGGGCCACGGCGGAGACGCCGGTCAGCGCCGTCAAACCCAAAACGAGAGCCAGTTTCCACAGCGCGCTCTGTCGATCCATCCCGCTTGCCTTTCCGTTCAGCCGGGCTTCGGAACTCCGATCCGCTGGGCGAAATTGGTCGTTATCTCCGTGATGATGTGGGACTTCGGCACAGAGGGCAAGATTACCAAAGCGTCTGGTTTGCATCTGGTTATCAAGCTTGCGGAGGGCGTAATTCCCAGAATGGACCGCCCACCGAAATAAACCGAGAGCCGGGCTAGAGCAACGCCGGTGATATGCCGATGGCCGCACCTCGTTGGGAGTTGGAGGAGGGATGCGATCCGCCGGGTATTGCCGCTCACGCCTTTCGGCTGGGATTACCATCGTTGCGTTTGGTCTGCGGCGTTGCTGAGGGGCAGCAGAATCGAGGGCGCCGGGCGCTGGCTCCGGGCAGGGCTATGCCTGTGGCTCGCGCTGGCTTCGCCCCTGTTTGCGCAGATGACGCAGGTGCGCAACCTCCAGACGGTCTCGGGAACCCTGGGCACCGTGGGGACCGCGAGCGGCTCCTTCGACTATCCCTACAAGATTGCGTTTGACACTTCCGGCAACATGTACGTCGCCGACGAGCAGAATAATCGTATCCAGAAGGTTACGCCTGCCGGAGTGACCACCACGGTAGCTGGGTCTGCGACCGGCACGTCCTGCCCCGGGCCCACGAATTTCACTACCTGTGGCGAAGGCGGCCTGGCTACAAGCGCGCTACTTGATGAGCCCTATGGCATCGCGGTGGATAGCTCGGGCAATCTTTACATCTCCGATACCGACGACAATCGCGTGCGTGAGGTCAACGCCACGACCGGCATCATCACCACGATCGCCGGGAGTGGCGCCTCGAGCGGCAGCATCGGGGTCAGCGGCACGGCGGCAACGTCGTGCCGCCTGAACCATCCCCAGGGCCTCTATGTTGACAGCTCGGGCAACGTCTATATCTCTGATAGCGGCAACAATCTGATCCGGGAGTACACCGTCTCGAACCAGGACCTGGTAACCGTGGCGGGCAGCGGCTCCACGGTGGGCGACGGAGGCCCGGCCACAAGTGCGCTCCTGAGCGCCCCGGTCGATGTCTTCCTGGATAGCTCTTCGAATATGTACATCGCGGATCAATCGCACAGCAGGATCCGCAAAGTCACCGCCGCGACCGGCATTATCAGCACGATTGTAGGCAATGGCACCGCCGGATACTCGGGCGACGGCGGCGCAGCCACGAACGCGGAACTGAATCTCCCGGCAGGGGTCACTGTTGACAGCTCCGGCAACATCTATGTCGCGGACGAAGGCAATAACCGCATCCGGGAAGTCAGCGCAGTGGGAGGCTTCATCACTACCCTTACCGGCACCGGGACTGCGGGCTACACGGCTGTGCCGGCTTCGGGGATCGTGCCGATCGCGACCGCCGAGCTCAGCCACCCCTACGGCGTCACGCTCGACAGCTCGGGCAATCTGTACATAGTCGACACCTTCAACTTCGCGATCCAGAAGATTCCCGTATTGACCTTTGCGACCACTCCGGTAGGCAAGAGTGCCACCGCCCAGAGTGTGCTGCTCGAAACTACCGCGGCCGAGACGATCTCAAGTATTACCGCCGCGTCCTCGCAGGGGGGCAGCCAGGAGTTTACTGTCGGCACGGTCACCGGCTGCACCGTCAACGGCGTCACCTCGAACGCCAGCGGCACGTTTTGCACCGTTCCCATCACCTTCAGCCCGGCTTACCCGGGCTTGCGCAGCGCGACTCTTACCGTGGTCACCAGTACCGGCTCCGTCACTTTCGGTCTGACGGGCACTGGCACCGGCCCCCTGGCGGCACTTACGCCGGGCATTATCTCAAGCGTCTCGACCGGCGCCACGCTCAACTTCCCCATAGCCGTGGCGGTGGACAGCGCCGGCAACCTGTATATCGCGGACCAGGCGAACCACGTTGTCCGCAAGGTGACCACAGCCGGCGTCACCAGTATCGTGGCTGGAACCGGCACCGCCTGCAGTGCGCCGGCAGCGTCCCCAGCCTGTGGCGACGGAGGCCTGGCCACCAGCGCCACCTTGCATAGTCCAGCCAGCGTCGCCGTCGATGCCGCGGGCAATCTCTACATCGCCGACACCAGCGATTACCGGGTGCGCGAGGTGAGCGCGGCAACCGGCTACATCTCGACGATTGCGGGCGTGGGCACGAGCGGCGACTCTGGAAGCAGCGGCATCGCCGCCACCACCACCAGCCTCGGCTCTCCGGGCGGCATAGCCGTCGATAGCTCAGGCAACGTCTTCTTCAGCGCAACGGCCACCTACCGCGTTCACGAACTCTATGCCTCCACGGGAACGGTCTCAACCATCGCCGGAACCGGCACATCAGGCTACACCGGAGACGGCGGCGTAGCGACCAGCGCTGAGCTGGGCAAGCCGACTCACCTCGCTCTCGACAGTTCCGGTGACGTCTATATTGCTGACTTGACAAATAACCGTATCCGCAAAGTTACGCGGTCAACCGGCTATATCTCCACGGTTGCCGGAACCGGCACCGCTGGCTACTCCGGCGATCAGGGCCTTGCCACAAGCGCGAAGCTGAACCAGATCCGCGGCGTAGCGGTGGACGTAGCTGGCAACATATATATTGGCGATAGCGGTAATAATGTTGTTCGCGAAGTAAATGCAGCATCGGGCGATATCACGACCATCGCCGGTTACAGTCCCGGGAGCTCCGGCTACACCGGCGATGGCGGCGCAGCAACCAGCGCTACTCTGTCCTCAACGGAGGGCCTCGCTCTCGATAGCAAGGGGAATCTGTACATCGCCGATGGTGGCAACAATGCCATCCGCAAGATCACTGTCTCCACCTCGGCCCTGACCTTTGCGACGGGCACCTCGGTTGGGAGTTCGGATTCGGCGGACGATCCGCAGACGGCCACGGTTGAGAATATCGGCAACAGCACGCTCACCTTTCCGCCCCCGTCTTCAGGAAGCAATCCGAGCATGCCGGGTAACTTCTCGTTCGACTCCTCATCGACCTGCACCGACCTCTACACCTCGAGCAGCGCCTCCGCCCTGGCCGCCGGCGCCGGCTGCACGATCGCGATCGACTTCGCTCCTACGTCTTCGGGCACGCTCACCGGCACCTCGACACTCACCGACGAGTGGCTCAACGGCGGCACGACCGTGCTTAGCTCCGGGACGCAGAGCATCTCGCTCAGCGGCACCGGAGCCTACTCGACAACGACCACGATCACCGCTTC
>Ga0116226_10003277_pt1 | contig 14270 bp, 11 predicted proteins | sample S1TSphfallax_FD_89692 | JGI IMG/M metagenome (GOLD analysis project Ga0116226, IMG submission 89692) | Host-associated microbial communities from peat moss isolated from Minnesota, USA - S1T2_Fa - Sphagnum fallax MG | ecosystem: Host-associated > Plants > Peat moss > Unclassified | place: USA...
GAGATTGTTCTATAATTTTGCTGATGAAATAGTATCAGTATCTCAGGGAGTAGCCAAGGATTTAGCTAAGATTAGTAGCGGTGGTTTATCTTTGGAAAAGATTAAAGTAATTTATAATCCTATTTTTACTGATGATTTACTCGAAAAAATAAATCAACCTGTCAACCACCCTTGGTTTGCAGGGGAGCAAATTCCAGTAATTTTGGCTGTGGGCAGACTAACTCAACAAAAAGACTTTCCGACAATTATCCGCGCTTTTGCTCTAGTTAAACAGCAGTACCCAAGTAGATTAATGATTTTGGGTCAAGGTGAGGAACTTCCCTATTTAGAAGCTCTAGTCAAAGAACTAAGTCTTTTGCCAGATGTGATTTTCCCAGGATTTGTAGATAACCCCTATGCCTATATGTCAAAAGCTAAACTACTTGTGCTGTCTTCTGCTTATGAGGGTTTTGGTAACGTACTTGTAGAAGCAATGATTGCTGGAACTCCGGTAGTTTCTACAGACTGTGAAAGTGGACCTGCAGAAATTTTAGATGATGGTAGATATGGTAAATTAGTATCTGTTGGCAATATACAAAAATTAGCTGATGCAATAGTAAGTACCCTAGAAAATCCTCTGGATTCTACAACATTAAGGCAAAGAGGACGAGAGTTCTCACTAGAAGTTGCCTTGGAAAAATATCAAAAAATATTTAATCCTAATTAATTGTCTAAATTAGCAGAGTATTTTGATGAAAATTAACAGAATTTTAGTCACTGGCGATGATGCTTGGATCGGGCGTCATCATGGTTTATTTGATTGCCTATCTCAACGTGTAACTCATCTCGATTATTTGCCTATCAGCGAAGTTTATCGAGGCGGTTTCCTGAAAATCGTTAGTTTTTTGCAAAGTATCCTATACAGAATTGTCAGTAAATTTTCCGTAAATGCTGCGGAGAGAATATTTCGGAAGAACAAGCAAGCTTTTATTACCAAAACGAAGCAAACAGAGTTGAAAATTTCTCATTTAGCAGAACATCCAGATTTGGTTTTTCATGTTTTCGCAGCATATAGTCCATTTTGGGAAAAGTCTTCTATACCCTATGTTATGTATTTGGACTATACAATGGTGCTCGCAGTTAAAAATTGGACTGATTGGGCTCCTTTTACAAACAAAAGGCAATTATTAGATTGGCAAGAATGCGAAGACAGAGTTTATCAAAGAGCTAGCCATTTATTTACTTTCAATAATGTTACTTACAATTCGTTAGTCTTAGATTATAGGGTAGATCCTCAGAAAATTACTATTATCGGTTCTGCTGGTAATATCAAATATCATGCAGAGGAAAAGCAATTTGGTAATCAGCAAATTTTATTTAATGCATCTGATTTTAAACGGAAAGGTGGGGATTTAGTTTTATCTGCTTTTCAGCAAGTGAAAAAAGCTTTACCAAATGCCAAGCTAGTGATCATAGGTAAAAAAATACCGAATTTACCTCCTGAAGTAATTAATCCAGGGAAAATATCCTCCCGAGAGAAATTACATGAAATATTCTTGCAGACAGATATTGTACTTGCACCTTCATACTGCGACCCTTTTCCTACATTTGTACTGGAAGCAATGAGCTATGGAATTCCCTGTATTGTTACGGACAGAGATGGGATGCCAGAGATTGTTGATCATCAAGTTAATGGTATAGTCATATCTGAAATTAACCCTAATGTTCTAGCTAGTGAAGTGATTGGTTTATTAACAGATATTCCCCTACTATCATCTTTTTCTCAGGCTGCTAAGTATAAAATTGATACAAAATTCAACTGGAATAAAATAGCTAATAAAGTACTAGACACTTTAGAAAATACACTCCTCTCTTAATTAAAATGTTCAACAAGTTAATAGCACCGTTTAAAAACATTAGTCCTAATATAAGTAAGATAATTACGAATATGGGCTGGTTAATTGCTGAACGTGCATTTCGAGTAGCTTTGGGTTTTATTATCCTCGCTTGGACGGCTCGTTATTTGGGGACAGACGGATTTGGCACTTTAAATTATGCAACTGCTTTAATAGCTATCTTTGCAACGCTCGCCCAATTAGGTTTGGGGAGCTTTATCATTCGAGACACAGTAATTGACCCAGAGAAAAAATATGAAGTTTTAGGTACAGCTTGCTTGCTGAGATTAGTGAGTGGAATTATCTCCTTTATGGGGATCATTTGCACGATTGTTCTGCTTAATCCTGACAACCCGCTCAGGCGGACAATTGTGATTATTATGTCAGTTTCACTACTGTTTCAGAATTTCAACGTCATAGATAGTTGGTTTCAGTCGCAGGTTCAATCAAGATATTCAGTCTGGGCGAGAAACACAGCTTTTTTTACCATGAGTCTGTTGAGAATCTATTTACTCCAATCTAAAGCTCCCTTAATTACTTTTGCCTTAGCTTTACTAATAGAAGATTTTATATCAAATAGTATCTCCATTTTCTTGTATCAGAAGAGTGGAGAAAAAATCCAGAAATGGCGATTTAACTTTGTTCGAGCAAAAAAGTTATTGCAAGTTAGTTGGCCTTTAATATTTTCTAACCTGTCAGTCATGGTCTATATATATGTAGATCAAGTTATCCTCGGACAAATGTCTGATGCAGAGACAGTAGGTATTTATGCAGCTGCTGTGAAACTCTCAGAAAATTGGACTTTCTTGGTTTTGGCCATGACTAGCTCCGTTACTCCTTACATTCTAGAGGGTAAAAAGATTAGCGAGGAAGTCTACTATAAAAGGCTGCAAAAAATATGTAATTTCTTAGCATTGATATTTTATCTTATAGCTATCCCTCTAACTTTCTTATCCACACCATTAGTCGTACTAGTTTTTGGTGAGAAATTTATTGGCGCAGGGGTTATTTTATCAATACACATTTGGTCGTCTATATGGTATTTTTTCGGCAATATCAAAATCACTTGGATTGTCGCAGAAGAGCTAACTGGATTTGCTTTAGCTGCTAGTTTCTGCGGCGCAGTTATGAACGTTTTATTAAATATTTGGTTGATTCCTATCTGTCAAGCAGTTGGTTCAGCTATAGCTACAGTGATTTCCTACGGTTTTGCCGACTACGTTATGTGCCTTATATATCCTCCAGCGCGGAAATTTGCTTGGATCATGACTAAAGCACTAGCTCTAAATATATTTGTTACAATTAATCAAAAATACTAACCGATCTTGTGTTTCCATATCTTTAATATTTTTTACACCCATGTTAGAAACTGGATATCAGAAGTCATCAGCTACCAAAGAACCTCTCATAAGTATTTTGATTAACAATTATAATTATGGACGGTTCCTCCCACAAGCTATTGATAGCGCTCTTGATCAAACTTACTCGAATTTTGAAATTATTGTTGTCGATGATGGTTCTACCGATAATTCTCAGGAAATTATTTTGAACTATGGCGATCAAATTATTCCCATCTTCCAGAAAAATGGTGGTCAAGCTTCAGCTTTCAATACTGGATTCGCCAATAGTCGAGGAGAAATCATCTGCTTTTTAGACTCTGACGATATATTTTTACCGGAAAAACTGATAGAAATAGCCAATGTGTTTATAGCAGATAGCGATATCGGATGGTGTTTCCACATTTTAGATCTTTTTGTTGATGACGATCACCTGGAAAAATTACAGAAACCTATTATTGGCTCATCTGGAAAAGTCGATCTCAGGTCTCTAATTAAGCAGGGTAAATTTCTATTTCCTAATGTTAATATGGCAACTTCTAGTTCTTGTTTTCGGCGTTCTCTACTAGAACAAATTCTACCTATGACCGAGGATATTCGGATAACTAGTGATGATTATATTAAATATATCTCCGTGGGTCTAACTCCGGGTTTTATACTATTTAAAAATCTGGCAAAACAAAGAATACACCATAATAATGCTTATACTCTCAGGGCGGATAAAGATAAACAAAAATTAAAATCTAAAATAACTATACTTACAGGTTATTGGATGAAACATAATTTTCCACTCGTCATGTCGAAGTTTTCCAACAATTTATTTGCCATCGGAATTAGTTTATATTACTTTCATAACGCCCAGGAAACAGAGTCTGAAAAATTAATGGAAAAATATCTCAAGTCTGCAACATTATTAGAGAAGTCCGAAATCTATCTGAGAGCTTTTTATAATTATATGAAGTTTGTAGTTAAGGGTTCACTTAAATATGTAACTAAGCTATATAAAAATTGACTCTGGCAAATTTTCTGGATACTACACAATCTAAAATATTAGGTGATTTTTTAAAATTCTGTGCCTGGTATTTTTACAAGAAATTTCTTTTTATGAGCAAAAATCTCAGGTTTTGGGAAGTTGGATTTGTTATTACCTGTTTAACTCTTTATTCAGGAGCAATTGTCGGTCTCATACTTACTAATGGATTTAGTGAAGGGGCTGTTGATTCAGGGGGAGGTGATTTAGGTGATTTTAGTCTATTCAATAAAATTTTCCTCCTTACTGATGTAGTTGTGATTTATTTATTGTCATTAGAATGGAAACAAGCAGTATATATTTGTATACGCAACAAATATATGCTTTTATTCACACTACTAGTTATAGCATCAAGTTTATGGTCAGCTTCTCCAGACATGACTTCAACCCGTTCCTTAAGTTTGCTAGGAACAAACTTATTTGGACTTTATTTCGCCACCCGGTATAGCATAAAACAACAAGTAGCGATATTTGTTTATACATTTATGGTTATTGTTTTCCTGAGTTTACTATTTATTGGCGGCTTACCTAAATATGGAATTATGGGTGGCGTTCATGCAGGTGCCTGGCGAGGTGTTTTCACGCATAAAAACTTTTTGGGGAGAATGATGGTAATGTGCATACCATTATTCGTTTTACATCTCATGGATAATAATGATAGTTTTAAACTAAAAATATCAATCTACCTTAGTCTTTTTTTCGGGTTAGTTCTCTTAATTATGAGTAAATCCACTTCATCTTTAATAGATTTATTCACCATTTTTTCTGCCTTTGTAGTATTCCGCACTTGGCGATTGCGCTATATTTCTATGATCCCAACAACACTTTTAGTGGGATTTTTAGTTAGTGGATTCTATATCTGGTTCAAAGAGAATTCACAAGCTATTTTTTTGTCCCTTGATAAAGACCCTAGTTTGAGTGGGCGTACTGATCTTTGGGCAATGTTGATCGATATAGGAGCTAGAAAATTATGGCTTGGCTATGGCTATGGGGCATTTTGGACAGGATTTGACGGACCATCAGCTGAAGTTTGGTATGCTATCGATTGGCATCCTCCACATGCACACAATGGATTTATAGATTTATTTCTGACTCTAGGATTAGTCGGATTAGCTTTACTGTTCATCAGTTTGCTTGATAATTTCTATGCTGGGTTTATCTACCTCCGGTTTGTCAGTAAAACTCCTGAAGCATTCTGGCCATTAATATATCCAGTGTTTATGATCTTGTCTAACACTACTGAAAGTGCTTTGATGGTTTCTAATGATATATACGCAGTTACATATTTTTCTATATCTTACTCTCTGACAAAAGCACTGGTAGAATCAAAAATCAGATTAACATTAGACAAAGATCTCGACCTATCCCGAAATTTAACCGAAATTTAACTGAGACTTAACTGAGACTTAATTCTGTGCTATCGTCTATTGTAATGTTGTAAGTGTGGAATACAACAGTAATAATTTTATACCCTTTTTCAGGATATACTAATTAGCGAAAGAGCGATCGCATAACAAATATGCCCAAAATTTCTATTCTGATGTTGGGAGAAAGTTTAGATAGACAAGGAGGAATAGTTTCAGTTGAGAAACTGATTATTAACCAGGCACCCAAAAACCTGCAAATCCTTCATATACCAACTTTATCCGATGGCTCCAAACTACATAAAATATTAGTATTTATCAAAGCTGTAGGCACTCTACTGCGGCGATTGCAAAATCAAGAAGCCGACGTTGTTGTAGTACATATTCATGTTTCTGAACGAGGAAGTGCTTTTCGTCAGGCAATTACTACCACGATCGCCTGGTTGAGCGTTCAGCCTGTGATATTACATGCACATGGTGCCGATTTTCAAATATTTTACTCCAGCCTACCTAGAATAATTAAGCTATTACTTAGCTGGGCATTTCGTAAAGCTACGCGATTTATTGTATTATCTGAAAGTTGGAAAAAATACTACACAGAAAATTTAGGTCTGTCAACACAACAAGTCATTGTTCTTCCTAATCCAGTTAAGTTTCCCCTGCAAGTTCCTCAAAGAATTGGCTCTAAAAAAATCAAATTTTTATTTTTAGGCAGGATTGGTCAACGCAAGGGAGCATTTGACTTAATTACCGCTTTTGCTGGTATTCCTACAGAACAAAAGCAAAATGTGGAACTAGTGATCGCAGGTGACGGAGAAGTTGAGAAAGCCAGAAATTTAGTTTCCGCCCTATATTTAGACCGACATATTAATATTATGGATTGGATTAATGAACAACAGCGAGATGAACTTTTACAAAAAGCAGATGCATTTGTATTACCTTCTTATAATGAGGGCTTACCAATGGCTTTGCTTGAAGCTATGAGTTGGAGTTTAGCCGTAATTACAACACCTGTAGGAGGTATTTCAGATCTAGTTATTTCTAGACAAAATGGATTATTAGTAACTCCGGGAAATATTCCAGATCTGACAGAAGCTATCATTTTGTTGATTAAAGATGAAAATTTACGGCTTTCTTTGGGCAAGGAAGCTAGAGAAACTGTCAGACCATTTGATGTCAGAAATTACTGTAGTCAACTATCAGATTTGTATTCCTCTTTATCCAAATTCAAATAAGGTTAAAGTGTATTATGAGAGTTAACATATGTGGTGTAGAAATAGATAGATATAGTTTTGAAGAGGTCGTTGATCGCATTGTTCAGCATTCTCTTGCTCGCAGTCAACCAGAATATGTTGTTACTCCCAATGCCATGCATATTCTACTATTGCAGAAAGATACCTATTTTCAAGATATCTATCATCGAGCATTTTTAGTGGTACCAGATGGAGTTTCCCTACTGTGGGCTGCTCAGTTTTTACAAACTCCTCTCAATGGTAGAGTTAACGGTACAGATTTATTTGCAAGACTATGTGCTATTGCTGCAGAAGTTGGATTAAGGATTTTCTTACTAGGCGGTCGTCCGGGTTCTGCAGAAAGAGCAGCACAAATTTTACAAGCTAGACATCCAAATTTAGAAATTGTGGGCATCCATTGTCCGACCTATGGATTTGAGCATCAACCGGAAGAATTAGCATCGATCAACTCCCAAATCTTGTCCGCGCAACCACATATCTTGTTCGTTGGTTTAGGCGCACCTAAACAAGAAAAATGGATAGCTAACAATTATCTCTCTCTTCATGTGCCAATAAGTATTGGCATAGGAGTTAGTTTTGAATTAGTAGCTAACATGGTGCCTAGAGCACCTATTTGGATGCAAAGAGCAGGTCTAGAATGGTTATTTCGCCTAATAGCTGAACCTAATCGTTTATGGAAACGCTATATCTTAGGTAATCCTACGTTTATCTGGTTGGTATTACAACAACGTTTAGGCGTATTAAAATTCGCTAAAAATAGGAGGTTAAGACCTTGAAAATTAGTATTGGTATGCTAGCTTATAATGAGTCGCAAAGGATTAGTTCTACACTACATTCAGTATTTCAGCAAAACATCTTTAATGATGATCGCCTCAAGGATCTGGAAATTGAGTTGATAGTTGTACCAAATGGCTGTCAAGACGATACAGCTTTAGTGGCTAGCAATACCCTCCAGGAACTAACCAAGTCTCTGAATAAGACATCCCTAAGTTATCGTATCTGTGAAATTACTGAAGCTGGTAAGTCTAATGCTTGGAATTTGTTTATCCACGAATTCTCCGACCCCAATGCTGAGTATATTTTTCTGATGGATGCTGATATTGAACTGTTGACTCCTACGACTCTCCAGTCCATGTTTAATGCTTTGGAACTCAATCTTAGTGCATTTGTATCCGTAGATAAACTTGTCAAAGATGTAGCCTTGAAACAGAACAAAAGCTTGATGGATATGTTATCCTTGAGTGTTTCTAAATTATCAGGGGCTAAATCCGCATGGATCTGCGGTCAACTTTACTGCGGGCGAGCTAAGTGTCTGCGGAAAATTTGGTTACCCAAAGGTGTTTTGGTGGAAGACGGTTTTATCTGGACTATGGTAGTCACTGACTGTTTTACTTCACCAGAGGTACCTGGACGCGTGATTGTAGCAGATAATGCTGCTCATGTTTTTCAAGCCTATATCCAAATCGATCGCCTACTACGTCACGAATTGCGTCAAGTTGTGGGCAATACAATTAATTATTTTGTTTTTCGTGACTTGCAGAAGCACTCCGATTGGCAATCAAAAGTTGGTTTATTAATTAAATCCAGAAACGAGCAAGACCCTCTTTGGCTAGACAAATTGGTGCGAGAAAATGTAGCCGAGAAAAGCTGGTGGGTTATCCCTCAGCTCCTCGTTTTACGGCGATGGCAAAGCCTTCGTCGTCTTCCTCCCATGAAAGCAATTGTCTTACTACCTATTTTAATTATGGCTTTCATAGTAGATCTATTGCTTTGTTTTCAAGCTAATCAACAGTTACATCAGTGGTGTGAAAAATAAATAGTTAACTTTTGAATAAATATTTACACTTAATAATCCAGCTATGCCTAAAAAATTTTCATTCAGGAGACGCAGAACTCTATTTTACGGATTGGGGACACTATTTGGAGTCTTAGTTATCAGAATAGGAAAACAATCTCTAGATTGTTATTCTTTAGCCTTACCATTAACTCCTCAAACAGAAAATTTCTTAGTAGCTGGACAGGTTCCTCTCAAACAGCGTGCAGCTAAGATTGGATTAACTTATGGAGCAGATTGTGGTACTTTGCATCTGCAATCAGTCCCAGAACTTGCCAAGATCATGATTCGGGAATGCCATATACTAGTCCTTGGCTTCCTGAAATGGAATATATTACGTCCCACAGCAAACAGTTGGGATTTTTCTCTAGGAGATTGGTATACAAATTTTGGCTGCCAACATGGGTTCCTGTTACGCGGACATACTTTAGTTTGGCATGAAGCTCTGCCAGCTTGGTTTCAGGAAACGGTCAATCAAAAAAATTGCTTGCAGTTTTTGGTAGAGCATATTCAAAAAGTGGTTGGGCGTTATCGTGGGCAAATATATTCTTGGGATGTGGTTAATGAAGTAATTGAGTTGGATGATGGTTGTACCGATGGTTTACGCAATAGTCCATGGTTAAAACTAATGGGAGCAGATTATATAGAGATAGCTTTTCGCACAGCATTCGAGGTTGATCCCACAGCATTTTTGGTTTACAATGAGAATAGATTGGAATACGAAACTGCTGCTACTGAGGAGCGCAGAAAAGCTGTACTCAAATTATTAGAGCGGTTAAAAACCAAAGGTGTACCAATTCATGGTTTTGGTATTCAATCTCATCTATTATATGGAAACGAAACTCGCTTTAATCCGCAGAAAATCCGCGCTTTTTTACGAGATGTTGCTGATTTAGGATTGAAAATACTTGTGACAGAAATGGATGTTATCGATCAAAAATTACCTGCAGATGTAATGGTTCGCGATCGCCTTGTAGCTGCTGCCTATCAAGATTATTTAGTAGCAGTCTTAGAGGAGCCAGCAGTCATCAGTGTGATAACTTGGGGACTGAGCGATGCATACACTTGGTTAGCAGATTTTTTTCCTCGTTGCGATGGTTTACCAACTCGACCTTTACCTTTTGATAATAAATTTAGACCCAAATTAGCATGGAATGCGATCGCCAAATCTTTTGATCATGCTCCTCACCGCTCATAACCACAATAGTTTATAGGAAAACACCTATGGAACCTAATGAAGTTATCAACTTGCAAATGAGTGGCTACTTACTAGTTATTAAAAGACGATGGCTAGTGGCAGTGATTATTTTCTTCAGTACATTTGCTTGCAGTATTGCTGCTACAAAGTTGCTTAAGCCATCTTATGAAGCACAAGGAAAGCTCTTATTTAAAGAGCCTACTTTTAACGTCTTAGGGTCTAACCTTTTACCCAATAGCTCAGAGGGGGATTCAGGAGATTTACGCTCACTAGTAGCAACTCAAAATCCAATTAGCACTCAGATGGAAGTGATTACTTCTCCTCCAGTATTGGAGGGAGCAATAAACAAGCTCGGTCTAAAAGATAAAACAGGCAAACCTCTAACTGCCGCTGCTCTCAAAGGAGCATTGAGTCTAAAAATCATTGGTGGCACTGATGTATTACAAGTATCTTACAAAAGCCATGATCCTCAGGAGGCAGCAAAGGTAGTCGATGCAATAATGCAGATATATCTAAACACTGATGTTTTTTCCAACAGGAAAGAAGCAGGTACTACCCGCAGGTTTATGGAGAAACAAATACAAAAAACACAGGTAGATGTTGTACAAGCCGAATTAGCACTAAGTAAATTTAAACAAAAGCGCCATTTATTAGACTTAGCAGAACAAACAAGAACGATTATATTAACAATTAGCAATCTAGATAATGCAATTAATTCGGCTAAATCCGAACTAAAACAGTTGAATGCTCAAGCTGATGAATTAAGACGTAAAATAGGTTTTAGTTCTCAAGATATACTTGCTATCAGTTCGCTGAACCAGTCCCTAGCAGTACAATCAACCCTGACCCAACTTAACGACACTGAGCGACAAATAGCTACTGAGCGTGGTCGCTTTCTAGATAGTAGTCCACCCATGGTCAGCTTATGGGAGAGAAAAGCTAATCTAAATGCCTTTTTGCAACAACAAATTGCTCAGACAATTGGTACTCGCAGAAGCATTCCTACTAAATTATTGCAAATTGGTACTTTGAAACAGGATCTAATCATTAATTTCTTGCAAACAGATGTGCAACGGTTAGGTTTAAAACAAAAACTGATTTCCCTGAATAATTCTCGCCTGCTCTATCGCAGAGAATCCAAAAATTTGCCTAAATTTGAGCAAATTCAAGGCGAGCTCCAGAGAAAACTTGATGTTGCTCAATCCACCTATCAGACTCTTCTGAAAAAAATTCAGGAATTGGAAGTAGCAGAAAACCAAAGTACTGCCAGCGCTAGAATTATTGCTCACGCAGAAGTTCCCAAAAAACCAGTTACAGGTAAAAACCCGATTATTTTATTTCTAGGTATTCTATTAGGTGGTTTGTTAGGTTCTACTGCTATCCTAATTTTGGAAATGAGCGATCGCTCGCTGAAGACACTTAAGGAAATCCAGGGTGCCTTTAGATATACTTTACTAGGGATTATTCCCTTATTTCCTCAGAAAGGTTATCCCGATCTCCCACTGAAAAAATATGACTCGATTTACAAAATTCTGCAATTAATCAAGAATTTACCTGTCCCTCGTCAGGATATGGAATTAGCAACTTCAGAAATTGCAGTTGTTAAAGCTCCTTACTCTTTGATTAGTGAAACCTATCGGATGCTCCAAGCTAATCTCCGGTTCCTGAGTTCAGACAAGTTATTAAAACTTATTGTTATTACTAGCGCTATCTCTCAAGAGGGTAAATCCACTGTTGCAGCTAATTTGGCAGCAGCGATCGCCCAACTAGAACGTCAAGTTTTATTAATCGATGCCAACATGCGGACACCTCATCAGCACCATCTTTGGCAGTTGAACAATGGATTGGGTTTGAGCGACATCCTAGTAGATAGAGCCAAATTTGATGATGTTCGTAGCAAAGTGATCGATAATCTTGATGTTTTACCTGCTGGTACCATACCCCCAAACCCATTGACTTTGATAGATTCTCATCGCATGGCTAAATTAATTGCCGGATTTGCCAGTCAGTACGATTTTGTGATTATTGACGCACCTTCTTTGTTGATTGCTCCTGATGCTCTGACTTTAAGTCGGATGACGGATGGTATATTATTGGTGTCTCGACCTGGGTTAATTGATTTTAGCAATGCTCGTTCAGCTAAAGACATGTTAAAAAGAACTGGCTGCAATGTTTTAGGCTTAATCATCAATGGTTTAATTGCAGAAAATGAATCTGATAATTACTTCTATCATCCAAAAGAACACTTGAATCCTAGCAAAACCCGTGAAAAACATAAACTAAGTAATTAAAGTTCGCTCTCTTTTTCCAGGTTAATTTACATAACTAGACGCACACATATTCATGAAATTTAGTCAAATAATTGATCAATTAGCTGCTGACATTCATAGCTTATTCATTCATCCTGAGAGCGATCCAGAAATCCGAGAAGCAGCATCCTTAAAAGAAGCTCAACTCGGGACAATTAGCTACGTAGAAGAAACTAAACTTACTTCACTAATTAATACTACTAAGCTGTTGCTGTTTATAACCGCTTGCCAGAAATACATCAGTCCCTGAAAAAAATCCAACAACAAGTAAGTAAGAGAGAATAATTAGGAAACACTGCAATATTTTTATGGCTAACGCCCATCCCCAAACACAACTAAATCTGATTCAGGTTTATCGAGGAATAGCTGCTGTCTTAGTTTTACTTCACCATACCAATATTATCTTTCAGCGAGACTTGCAACAGAGCTTTCTAGCCCATATATTTGATTTTGGTTGGGCTGGAGTTGACTTTTTTTTTGTATTAAGTGGATTTATTATTTGCTACATGCATCGTTCTGATATAGGGGAGTCAAATAAAGTTAAGACTTTCTTATTAAAAAGGTTTGTAAGAATATATCCTTTGTACTGGGTAATTTTAGCAGCTAAGATTCTAACTTCTTGGCTTTTAGGTCTTGGGCAAAATACTGGAAGTAAAAGTATTTTGGAAATATTTAAAGCGATTATATTGTTTCCTTATAATGACTTTATTGGTGTGAGTTGGACGCTTAGCCATGAAGTTTTCTTTTATATACTGTTTGGCTTACTTATACTATTTGGTTTTCGCTTTATGCTTCCTTTGATAGCTATTTGGGCTATAGGGATATTAATTAATATGTTAGGCGGATTCTCTCAAGACTCAATCTGGAACTTCGTTTTTAATCAAAGAAATATTGAGTTCATTTTTGGCTGTATATCCGCTCAGGTTATACTTAAGTATGGGTCAAAATTTAAACTAGGAAAATTTTTAGTCATCATCGGCAGTTTATTAGTACTCATGTCCGCTACAGTTAGTTTCCTCGATCCCGCAAGGAAACTATCCCCGGTTTTTAACTTTGGTATTCCTTTGACATTGGTTGTTTTAGGAAGTGTCAGTGTGGAATTAAATAATTTTGTCAAAGTCCCCAAGATACTCTTAATTATCGGGAATGCTTCTTATTCTATTTATTTATTACACGGTTTTTTCATCAATAATATTACTAAAGTTTTTAGAACATTATTTAGTAAACTAAACTTAAGTACTTTATATGACAACACAGTAGCAATTAATATTTTCGGGGCGATTACCGTATTTTTGTCGGTCTTCTGTGGTGTAATTGTTTATTTTTATCTAGAAAAACCGCTGCTGAAGTATTTAAGAAGGAATGTGATAACTTAAGTTTTGTTATTTGGTAATAGAACCACATCCGCCTGTCTTGTCAGTGGGGTACGGTTTGCGTAAATATTTCTTCCCGCAGACGCTTCGCTCTTTTCAATAGGAGCAGACTATATAGACATCGCTTTTAGAAAAGCTGCTGCTGATCCTAAAGCTCTATTGGTATATATTGAAGTTAACTTAACCCAAAATACCTTTGATGATGCTAAATTAATAGCGTATCATGTTTATTCATGAAAGTAGCAGAGTTCAAATGTTTGATGCTTTGTTTAGACTGATAATTTATCTTTAAAATCAATGAAGTTTAGTATAATTGTCAACAAACTGGCTGCATGTAGTGATAAATTTACTGTTAATCTAGACCAAGACCCGGATATTATTCAGCCATCAGCATTAAAAGAGGCTACTTCTGGTACTATCAGCTATATAGAAGGAGTCAAGTTTGCTGCATGGCTGACACATACTACTGCCAGTGCATTAATTATACCACAAGATGAGAAGCTACAAATACAGGCAACACATAGGGGTATTGCTTGGATTTCCACCTCAAATCCCAGACTGTTGTTCGCCCAAGTAATTGGAATTTTTTACCAACCATACCGTCCTCAACCAGAAATCCACCCCACAGCAGTTATTCACCCCACGGCAAAATTAGGCAATGACGTTTATATTGGACCCTATGTAGTAATTCAGCCAGA
>Ga0116226_10003278_pt1 | contig 14269 bp, 11 predicted proteins | sample S1TSphfallax_FD_89692 | JGI IMG/M metagenome (GOLD analysis project Ga0116226, IMG submission 89692) | Host-associated microbial communities from peat moss isolated from Minnesota, USA - S1T2_Fa - Sphagnum fallax MG | ecosystem: Host-associated > Plants > Peat moss > Unclassified | place: USA...
TCATCGACCGCGCAACGCGCGATTTGCTCGGCGAAGGTCCGGTCTGGTCGCAGCGTCGGGACGCTCTTCTTTGGGTGGACATTCTCGCTCCCGCGCTGCGGTCGCTGGATCTGAGCAGCGGCGTCATCACGACTTGGGACATGCCGGAGAAGATCGGCTGGGCGATCGAGCGCGTCGACGACACCGGATTCATCATCGGCTTGAAGAGCGGTTTCGCGCGTCTCGACATCGATACCCTGCGGATCGACCGCATCGGCCATCCTGAATCGGATCGTCCAGAGAACCGTCTGAACGACGCAAAGGTCGATCGCGCCGGTCGAATCTGGGCCGGAACCATGGACGATCGCGAGATCGCGGCATCGGGCGCGCTGTATCGTTTGGATCCAGATCTTTGCTGGACACGCCACGACGACGGTTATCGCGTGACGAACGGACCGACTTTCAGCCCCGATGGTGCCACGCTGTACCACACCGACTCGCTGACCCGGACGGTATTCGCCTTCGATCTGACCGACGCGGGCAGCCTGCTCAACAAACGCATTTTCCTGAGGTTCGAAGACTCCTGGGGCTATCCGGATGGCATGTGTACGGATACCGATGGCGGTGTTTGGATCGCTCATTGGGGCGGCGGCCGAGTCAGCCGCTTCTCACCGGATGGGCGACTCGATCGATCGATCGCCCTGCCGGCCGCGCAGATCACCAATTGCGTGTTCGCCGGTGCGGATCTGGATCGCATGTTCGTGACCTCGGCGGCCGTCGGCGTGGAAGACGACCCGCTGGCCGGCGCCCTGTTCGAAGTCGAGTCCGGCGCGCGCGGGATCGCCCCGACCCTGTTCGCGGGTTGAGGCCATGGAGCCCCGCCATGCACTTGGCCGCAACCTCACGTACGGCATGCTCGATACGCTGGGTCGCAAGATCGTCACGGGGGCCTACGAGCGGCGGCCGTTTCCCACCGAGGCGCAGTTGGCGCACGAATATGCGGTCAGTCGCTCGGTGACCCGGGAAGCGGTGAAGATGCTCACGGCCAAGGGCTTGTTGAGCGCCCGACCGCGCCAGGGAACGATCGTCCAGCCACGCGCCTCGTGGAACCTGTTCGATGCCGACGTGCTCAACTGGCTGCTGGAGCGCAAATTCTCGATCGATCTTCTGCTGCAGTTCACCGATCTGCGCGCGGCGATCGAGCCGGCAGCGGCGGAACTCGCCACGCGGCGTGCCGATGCGGCAGCCATCGCATCGATCGCAGCCGGCCTCGCCCGCATGCAGGACGCGGTTACTGGCGACGATGATCCCCTGGAATCCGACATCGAATTTCATGTGGCGATCTTGCACGCCTCCGGCAATCCATTCTTCGCGCAATTCAAAGACGTGATTTCCACGGCCTTACAGACGTCGATTCGGTTCACCAACAAGATTGCCGGTCACACGGCGGACATGCCCGCGCATCAGGCCGTTTTCGACGCAATTGCCGGCGAGGATGCAGACCGTGCACGCGACGCCATGGACGAACTGATCGCACTCACCCGGCGCCTGATCGTCAAGCCACCGGCGCGAGCCGGCAGGCGCATGGGCAGCCCCACGCTTCAGAGGCGATAGGACGCCGCGACTCAGGCGAGCCTGCGCAGCTGCGCATCGAGCGTCACGCTCCGGTTGGATTCCAAGTCGATGCTCACGGCCAGATCGCCATGACGGACACGAAAGCGGCGCGTGACACCGGCGCGCGTCGGGGCGACCGAGGCCGGGCTCACCGACCCCGGGCTCACCGACCCCAGGCTCACCGAGACCAATCGCGAACCGCTCCAGCGCATATCCACGGTCGCGCCTCCACGAGCACGCAGTCCGCGCACGCTGCCCGCCGGCCAGGACTTAGGTAACGCCGGCAGCAAGACGATCTCGCCGGCATGGCTTTGTAACAACATCTCGGCGATCGCGGCCGGACCGGCAAGATGCCCGTCGACCTGGTTCCATGCGTCGTTGAGCATGCACGGCGAAGTCGCCTTCGTGACGAGTTGGGCGAGCAAGCGGGCGGCATCGTCTCCGCTTCCGAGGCGCGCCCACAAGGCGGCGCGCCAGGCCCTGAAGCCCGAACCACCCGGATCGCCGGAACCCCGGGCGACCAAGGCCTTGCGGGCAGCCTCGGCGAGCTCGGGCGTGCCGCGCGGCGTGATTGCGCTGCCCGGATAGAGCGCATACAGATGCGAGCAATGCCGGTGCTCAGGCTCGTTCTTGGCGTAGTCCTCGATCCATTCCTGTAACTCACCATTCTTGCCGACCTGCAGCGGCGGCAGGCGCCGTACCGCCGCCCGCACTTGGGTACGCAGCGTCGCATCGACGCCGAGCTGCGTGGAAATCTCGACGAAGCGGCCGAATAACGCTGAGAGGATTTGGATGTCCATCGTCGGGGCGTAGGTCATGAACCCCTTGGTGCCGTCGGCCATGACGTAATAATTTTCGGGCGACGAGGAAGGATTCGTGGCGAGACGCCCAGCGAATGGCTTGCCCGCGGGAATTTCCACGAGGAAGTTCACGAAGAACGCGCAGGAGTCCTTGAGCAGGGGATACAAACGCCGCTGTAGGTACTCCGCGTCGAGGCTGAAGTCATACTGTTCCAAGGCCTGCAAGACCAGCCACGCCCCCCCCACGGGCCAATGGCCCCAAAACGCATCGACTGGGGTCGCCGCACGCCACAGATCCGTATTGTGGTGGAATACCCATCCCGGGCATCCGTAGTGCACCCGCGCCGTTTCCGCTCCGGTGACATGCAGATCCTCGAGCAGATCAACCAGTGGTTCGACGCATTCGGACAAATTGCCGGTCTGCGCGGGCCAGTAATTCATTTGCAGATTGATGTTCGTGGTCATTTTAGACCCCCACCACGGCCAGATATCCTCGTTCCAAATCCCCTGTAGGTTGGCGGGCTGGCTGCCGGGTCGCGACGCTGCAATCAAGAGATAGCGGCCAAACTGATAGAACAGCGCGAAGAAATCCGGATCGGCCGTCGGATCGAAATGGGCAATCCGTTGATCGGTAGGTGCCGGCGCCGGGCGGGGCTCCTCTTCTTGGTCGATCCGAAGTTCAACGCGACGAAACAATGCCTGATGGTCCTCGATGTGGCGGCCGCGCAGCTCATCGTAGGACCGACGCGCGGCCGCATCGAGATCCGCCTGGGTGCGCCCCGAAGGATCTGCAGAGATATCCCGGTAATTGACGAAGCTCGTCGCGAGGCTCACGAGCACCGTGATCTCCCGCGCCTGCTCGACGAAGAATTCGTCGGATTGCCGAATCACCCGGCCACCGTCGACGATGAGCCGCAGCTGCGCGGCGAACCTCAAGCCGGGCCCGGACCAATCTGCGGTCCAGGAACCCTGCGGCGCCTGTAGGGGAATCATCTCGCCGGAAAGCAGCAGATCGCCGTTCGGCAACAACTGCAACCTTGACTCGGGGTGAGGAGTGCTCAGCGACAGACGCAGCGTTTGACCTCCGCCGAGGTCGCCGCTGAGTCGCATGACGAAAACGCGGTCGGGAAACGAGGCGAAAGCTTCGCGCCGCGTGATTGCGCCGCCGAAGAATTCGGAGGGGTCGGTGCGGCAAGTGACGCTCGCCAGCGCCGCGTCGATATCGAGCGTGCGACGGTACCAGTCGAAACGGGGATTGGACAGGAACTCCAGATGCAGATCGCAAAACGGTTGATAGGCCGGCAGCGTGTTCGGTATCCCCATCATCCGGTTGGCGAGCGTGGCGGCTTCCTCGACGCTGCCCCGGAAGATCAGATCGCGCAACTCCTGCAGATGGGCGTGCGCAACGGGATTGACATAAGAATGCGGATTGCCAGCCCAGAGGGTCGCTTCGTTCAGCTGAATGCGCTCACGATCGATGCCGCCGAAGACCATGGCCCCGATTCGGCCGTTGCCGATCGGCAAGGCCTCATTCCACTGAACGGCGGGTTTGTCGTAATGCAAACTCAGCGCCGAGGGCGCGGCATCGATCGCGGCGCCGGGGTCTTGCGCGGCCCGAGCCTTACCGGACAGTCGGGTGGCAAGCAGAGTCGTGTAGGCGGCCGCAATGAAGTTGCGACGATTCAAGGACCGGCCTCGAGCGCTCTTTGAACGGAAGTGAGGACCTGTTCGGCTTGCACGCGCGACCCGGCAGCCGTGTAGTGCACATTGCCGTCGTGCAAATCCTGATGCTGCAGCATGAGCGCATGTTGGTCGTCGATGGCGCAGCCCGAAGACGCCCCATCCTGCACCGCAATCGTATTACGCGCGTCGATCCGGGTATTGGTCGGCGTGTCCTCCGTGTCCTTCAAGACAGGCGTCGTGGTCGCAACGATGCACTTGGCCGTCGGCCACTGCCTCTTCACAGTAGCCAAGAACCCCGGATAGTGGATTCGATATTCGGTCTCTGAATAAGTATTGCCATGCATGCCATTGTTGAGATGCACCACGGCAAAGCGAGTTTTCGTCATTTTCGCGTAGGAGCGAATTTGCTCCAGCAGCATCGAACTGCCGACCGCAGCCGACGTTGCAAACAGATAGACGTTGGCCTTTCCCTGGAGCAATTCCGCGGCGGCGTCGTAATAACCTCGCGTGATCGAGTCGCCCAACAACAGGACGCTCGGCAGGCGATCGTCGCTTGCTGCGGGCCGGTCCGACCACGTCCACTCGATCTTCTCGAGATGGGTGAAGGGGTCCGCGGGGCTGGCGCAAGGCAGCAGCCCGAACAAGCCGAACGCGAGGATGCACCAGGAACGAGACTCGATGCGCATCATCGTGAATCCACTCCTCGCGGTGCGTCAGCGCGGACTGTCGATCACGCGGTGCGCCTGTTCGCCCAAACCTTGGATGCCCACCCTTATCGAGTCTCCGGCCTTGAGGTACGTGGGCGGCTTGAGAGCGAGTCCGACACCGGCCGGCGTTCCGGTGCTGATGATGTCGCCCGCCTCCAGCGGCATGAACTGGCTGATGTAGTGAACGAGGTGCCGCACACCGAACACCATTTCCGCCGTCGAGGAACTCTGATGACGCTTGCCGTTGACCTCCAGCCAAAGCGCGAGAGTTTGCGGATCGAGCACCTCGTCGCGCGTCACCAGCCAGGGACCAAAGGGCAGAAAGGTCGAGCAATTCTTGCCCTTGTCCCATTGACCGCCGCGCTCCAATTGAAAAGAGCGTTCGGACAGGTCGTTGCATACGGCGAAGCCCGCGATGTGGTCGAATGCCTCCGACTCGGAAACATACTCAGCGCGACGCCCGATCACGACGCCCAACTCCACTTCCCAATCGGTCTTGAGCGACCCACGGGGGATGTGAACCTCGTCATGGGGACCCTGGAGCGTGTGGCCGCCCTTGAGGAACAGGACCGGCTCACTGGGAACCGCCATGCCGGACTCGGCGGCGTGATCGCGATAGTTCAGGCCGACGCATACGATCTTCCCCGTGCGCGAGATCGGCGCTCCGATACGCGAGACGCTGGAGCGTATCGGCAGCGAGTCCAAATCGATTTCGCGGAGTTTGGTCAAACCGCCCGTCTGCAACCATTCAGGCGTGAAATCTCGGATGAGCCCGCCAAGATCGCGCAGCTGCCCCGCCGCATCCATCACCGCCGGGCGCTCTGCGCCACGCTCTCCGACTCTCAATAAACGCATCTTGAAATCCCCTTCTCGCGGCCGCGCGACCCGCGACGTCGTCGTGAAAGTCACCGGTCTCTAATATTTCAATATTGTATATTAATATCTTTCAAACGTCTCCCCGCCGAGATCGTTCAGCACATGCCGAGAATTCGGTGTAAAGCGGCTTGAAAATGGGCCGACAAGGCGGCTTCGGCGCGCTGCCCGTCTCGGTCCTGACAGGCCTCGAGAATGTCGATGTGTTCCTTGAGCGTGCGCAATGCCAGCGGCGCCGTCGTGAGACGATCGAGACGTATCAATGTCACGTAATTTTTCAGGCGCCGCGCCGTCGTTTCCACCAAGGGGTTGCGCAGGCTCTGGATCAATTTGGCATGCAAATCCTCGTCGAGTCTTTCGAGACGATTGCGGGAGTCCTTGCTCATGCCGCCGACGGCCGAAGCTTCGCGTTCGACCGTTTGGATCAGCTCCCGGTGCGCAGCGAGCAATGCAGCGATGGTCGGCGCGTCGCCCGTCTCGGCAAAGCGCAGCGCCGCGGCCCTCTCGATGATCGACCGGTATTGGTAGGTACTGCGCGCAAGTTCGAGATCGGGCTTCAAGAATTGGATGCCGGTGCGCGCATGGATCGTGAGCACGCCCTCGGATTGCAGGACGCGCAGAGCGTCACGCAGGGGCTGAATGGGAATGTCGAGCAACTTGACCAACTCGTTTTGCGAGACGAACGCCCCTGCCGGCACGCGTCGCTCGAACAGCGCCTGCAGGATCGATCGGTACGCCAGGTCGCTCATCGTGCGGGGATCCGACGAGCTCGTCGCCGGGCGAACTTGCGGCGTGCGTCTGCGACGCGTTACTGGCATATTTATCTCTACTTCTGATATCTTACAGGTGAGTTGGCTCTAGCAAAAGTTTACCGAAACGGTGATTCTAATTATATGCAGATCGTCGATTATCGAATCACCCGCCTGCAGTTTGCACGCGACCGCAAGATCGGCGACAGCCAGGTCGGCACCAGCGAAGTCCAGATCGCGGCACTCGAGCTCCTCGGTCCCGCACAGGTCGTAGGACTGGGATTCATTCAGTCGCTGTTTCATTCCCTGCCCCCGGAAGCAGAAATCGACCGTATTTTTCGCGAGGAAGCGTGGCCGAGCCTCGCCGGTCAGTACGTCGGCGGGCTGGTTCATCGGGTCGCAATCACGCGCGGCGGCAACACGCGGCGCATGTCCCTGCCGTTCGAAGAGGCCATTCAACAGGCGAGCTGGGATCTTTTCGCGAAATCGGTGGGCCAACCGCTGTGGCGACTCTTGGGCGGCAGCGGCTCACCGGTCCCGGTTTACGCGAGCGGACTCGATTTTCACTTATCCGACGAGGACTTCACCGGGCTCTTCAGCAAGGCAGCCGAACTCGGATTTCGCGCATTCAAGATCAAGGTCGGCCATCCGGATCTGGATCGGGACATCCATCGCTTAGGTCTGCTCAAACGCGCCGTCGGTAGCGGCGCGACCGTGATGATCGATGCCAACGAAGCATGGTCCCCGCGACAGACCATCCACAGCTTGGAACGGATGCGCCAAGCCGGCCACGATATTCTGTGGGTGGAGGACCCGACCTTGCGCAACGACTTCGCGGGTCTCAAGCTCATCCGCGAGGCCGCCGGTCCCACCTTTCTCAACGCCGGGGAATATTTGGACGTCCACGGTAAGCGTCGACTTCTCGAGGCGCAGGCAACGGACATGCTGAACGTGCATGGCCAGTTCACCGACGTCATGCGCATCGCCTGGTTGGCGGCGGAACTGGGCGTGCCGGTCACGCTGGGCAACACCTTCCTGGAACTGGGCGTGAACCTCGCGATTGCTCTGCCCGAGGTTGCGTGGCTGGAATATAGTTTTCAGAACTTCGAGCATTTGGTGGACGAACCCTACGCGCTGCGCGACGGGAAGATTTGGGGCTCGAATGCCCCGGGGCATGGCTTGGTCTTGAGCGAAACGGCCCGCAGAGCCCACCACTGCCCGCAACCCGTTGCCGCCGCGGATCTGCCTGCCGCTCCACCGCAAATTCATCTCGGAACCCGCCCGAACCCAGCCTGACACTGCGATGCAAGCAGAGCTCAACGGCGAGGAGCGGCGCGCGCCCGGAGGACCGCTTGGATACCAGCAACGGATCAGCTATGCCGCGAGCGACACGGCGGGACAACTTCTCTTCACGGTGGTGTCGTTCTACCTGTTGAAGTTTTATACGGACATCGCCGGGCTCTCCGCCCTCGTCGCCGGCAACATCCTGCTGATCGCGCGCTTGGTCGATTCCTTCGATGCCCCGATCTGGGGAGTCGTGTTCGAAAGAGTTCATTCGCGATGGGGCAGGTCGCGACCGTGGTTTCTCTGGTTGTGCGTGCCGTTTGCCTTGAGCGGCATTCTGACCTTCGCGACACCGGACCTGTCGCCCTCGAACAAGGCGATCTATGCGGCCGTGACCTATATCGCCTGCAGCGTGCTGTATACGGGCATCAACACGCCGGTGACCGCGATCCTGTCCGCCTTGACGAACGACCGGCGGCAACGCGTGGTGCTCACCACGTTTCGCATGTTCGGCTCCAAAGCCGGTGTCTTGATCGTGAACGCGAGCTTATTGCCCTGCATCGCCTGGTTCGGCCGCGGCGACGACAAACTGGGCATCATCCGCACGATTCCGATCTATGCCGCCGGTTCGATCGCCTTGTACCTACTCGCCTTTGCTAATCTACGCGAGCGCATACCGGCAGCCGTCAGCCAAGTCCCGATACGCGCATCGTTTTCATCCATCGCGGGGAATTGGCCTTGGATCATCATCGTCGCGAGCAGCCTGCTGTTCTGGATCGCGTTCATCGCGCGCATTTCGACCGTGCCGTATTTCTTCGAATACGTCTGGCATCGCGCCGACCTCATTCCCGTGGCCAATAGTCTCGATGTCGTGTCCCTCGCCGCCTTGGGGTTCCTCCCCTGGTTTTGTCGTCGCACGTCCAAACGCAATGTTTGGGGCTGGGGGCTGCTAGGCGCGGTCGGGTCTCAAGTTCTACTCTATGTCGGCATCGAAATGGGATCCGCGGCGGTCATGTTCAGCGGCTGGATCGCGGGAATCCTGACGAGCGGAGTGGCCATGGCCATGCCCTTCTCGCTGCTCGCGGACAGCGTCGATTACGGGGAGTGGAAGTCCGGCGTGCGGGCCGCCGGCCTCCTGACCGCGATCGGCGCCGCGTTCTGCCTCAAGGTCGGCAGCGGTCTCGGCGGCGCGCTGCCCGCATGGATCTTGTCCGCGACGGACTATCATGCCAATGTGCAGCAGAACCCGCGTGCGCTCGCGGGCATCGTGTTCGCCTTCGTCTGGCTGCCGGCCATTTTCTACGCACTGGCGCTGCTGCCGGTGACGTTCTACGGTCGGTACGAAATGCTGGAGGCGCACATCACGGAAACATTACGGAGACGGCGTGCAAACGGCTAAGGTCCTAGCATTCTCATGATCATTTCATCCGGCGATGACTATCGCGCGGCCGCGCGGGCAAAATTGCCGCGGTTCCTGTTCGATTACCTCGATGGCGGCTCCTATGCCGAGGCGACCCTGCGCGACAATGTGAATGATCTGTCGTCGCTGCACCTGCGCCAGCGCGTGCTGCGCAACGTCGCCGACATCTCCTTGTCCAGCACCCTGTTTGGTCAGGAATGCGCGATGCCCGTGGGCCTCGCGCCGGTGGGCCTGGGCGGAATGTACGCACGACGCGGCGAGGTCCAAGTGGGACGCGCGGCCAAGCGGGCGCGCATTCCCTACATCATCTCGACGGTTTCGCTCTGCCCGCTCGAGGAAATCATCCGGGAATCGGCCTGTGACGTCTGGTTCCAGCTGTATGTGCTCAAGGACCGCGGATTCATGCGCCATGCGCTGGAACACGCGCAGTCCCTGGGCGTCACGAAACTGGTGTTCACGGTCGACATGCCGGTGCCCGGAGCGCGCTATCGGGACAAGCATTCCGGACTGAGCGGTCGGTTCGGGCCGGCACGGCGCATCCTGCAGGCATTCGGCAAGCCGGATTGGGCCTGGAACGTCGGCGTGCGCGGCCGACCGCACGACCTCGGCAACATCTCGCACTACCTCGGCAAACCGACCAAGCTCGACGATTACATCGCGTGGTTGGGCGCGAATTTCGATCCGGCCATCGAGTGGCGGGATCTGGAGTGGATACGCGAGTTTTGGCGCGGGCCCATCATCATCAAGGGAATACTCGATCCCGAGGATGCCAGGGACGCGCTCCGGTTCGGCGCTCAAGGCATCGTCGTTTCGAACCATGGCGGCCGGCAATTGGATGGCGCCTTGTCGACGACCCGGGCCCTGCCGGCCATCGCCGAGGCCGTCGGCGATGGCCTCACGATCCTCGCCGATTCGGGCGTGCGTTCCGGTCTCGACGTGGTTCGGATGCTCGCCCTGGGCGCCAAGGGAGTCCTGCTCGGTCGCGCCTACATGTATGCGCTGGCCACGGGCGGCGAAGCCGCGGTCAGCAACTTGCTCGGTTTGATCGAGAAAGAGATGCGCACCGCCATGGCCTTGACTGGAGTCAAATCGATCGCCGAGATCGATCGCAAGTTATTGGCGGGCTAGCAGCAACGACGGATGCCTACATCTGCCATCCTCGGCATAGGGATACTTTGATGATATTCGCATTCTCGCTGTTCGTGCTGTGCCAACTTCTCGGCGAAGTCCTGGTGCGTCTTGCCCACGTGCCCGTGCCGGGCCCGGTGCTGGGCCTCGTTCTTCTGGTTTGTTACCTCGCTTGGCGCAAACAGGTGCCTGAAGACGTGCAACGCACCTCGAGCGGACTGCTGACCCATCTGTCGCTGTTGTTCATTCCGGCGGGCACGGGCGTAATGGTGCACATTCACACGCTCAAGACCGAATGGCTGCCCATACTCGCGGCCTTGCTGCTGGGCACGATCCTGACACTGATCGTCACGGTATTCGTGTTCACCGCGGTGGCGCGGCTCACCGGAGCCGAGCGGGTTGCGGCGCCGGGCGAGGCCGAGTGATGCGGCCGGCTATTTCCAGCATCTGGGTGTACTTGAGTGCGTCGCCGCTGCTGTGGCTCGCGGCGACGCTATGGGCTTATATCGTCGCCCATTCGTTGCACGAGCGCAGCGGCCGCAATCCGCTGGTCAGCTCCGTGAGCATTGCCGTGATTGCCTTGATCGCGCTGCTGGTCGCGACCGACACTCCCTACGACACCTATTTTCAGGGCGCTCAATTCGTGCATTTCCTGCTCGGTCCCGCGACCGTCGCGCTCGGCGTGCCGCTGTACACGCACTTAGGTTCGGTACGCAGGCTCTTTATTCCGATGCTGGCGGCACTGCTGGCAGGTTCCGTCACCGCGATCGTCTCGAGCGTGGGAATCGCATGGCTCGCGGGTGCGAATCTCCTGACGCTGAAATCCCTGGCCTCGAAATCGGTCACGACGCCGATTGCGATGGCGGTCACCGAGCAGATCGGCGGACTGCCTTCCTTGACGGCCGTGTTCGTGATCTTGACCGGGATACTCGGCGCCGTCGTGGTCACTCCCCTGTTCAACGCCCTGGGTATTCGCGACAGGCAGGCACGAGGTTTCGCCGCCGGCGTGGCGGCGCATGGGATCGGCACCGCTCGTGCGTTTCAGGTGAGCGACGTCTCCGGTGCATTCGCAGGAATCGCGATGGCGCTCAACGGCATCATGACGGCGCTCCTCGTGCCGCTGCTCGCGCGGTTCTTTGTGTGAGCATCAGCCACCGCCGAGGGGCGCTCAAAACGTCAGCCGCATCCCACCGAAGGCCTCGAACGGCGCCGCCGGACTCAGGAACCGATTATCGATGCCCGGCCCATTCGTAACACCGTTCGCAGGCACGCCCGGCGCGCCGACACCCGTGGGGTCGCTTAAGATGCCCCAGGTGGCGTAGTGACGATTGAAGAGATTATTGATCGAAGCGAAGAACTCGACATGGGCAGCGGGCTTGTAAACAGAATGGAGGTTGACGGTCGTATAGCCCGGAATCGGCGCCAATTGATTCGACTCATCGCCGACGTAGTAGGCGCTGCTGACGAAATTCAGGGTCGCACCTGCCGACCAAGCCGCGAAGATCTGATAATCCCCGCCGAGTTTCAGCCGATGCTCAGGGATTCCGGGCAAATGATCGCCGGGTTCGACTTGGATGTCCCCGAGCGCGTCCTGGTAGGGATTCGAAGGCGATGGCACGGTCAGCGGTGATTGGAATGTCGCCTGTACGAGGCTGTAGTTTGCATAGCCCGACCAAGCATCGGAGCGATACTGGATACCTGCCTCGAAACCTTGGCGGCGCGTGTCGCCGATATTCTCAAAGAACCCCTGACTCACCGAAGTGGCGATCCCGAAGATGTCATCGTGCAGAAGTGTCCGGAAAGCGCCGAGGTTCCAGGAAACTTGTCCGCCACGCAGCGCTTTGATCTTGCCGCGCAGGCCGAGCTCCGCGGTAGTGCTGACGACCTGACGCAGATTCGGGGGATCGCCGGCGAGATTGGTCGGCAACAGGCACGGGGTCGCGGGATTGGAACATTCGATCTCGCTCGCCGTCGGCGTTCGGGTGTTCTTCGATATGCCGCCGTAAAGGGTGACGGTGGGCAGCACGCGGTAGGTGGCGCCGAGCGCAGGATTGAAGTGGACGAACCGGTTGTGACCACTCAAGTCCGTGCCCAGCTGATCGGCCAAATCGACATGCGCGACGTTGTAGCGCCCGCTCGCCGTGACGGCGAAATCCCTCGTGAAGTTGAAAGTATCCGTCAAGAACGCGCCGAGGTTCTTGTTGACGGAATCGACGCTGACCGGCACGGGGTCCCCATTGGCATTCGCCGCCGGGGAATTCTCGGGCGTGTCGACGATCAGCGTGGAAGGCAAAACGAGCAATTGCGCGTTGAGCACGCCGATCTGCGCTCCCGTGTAGAACCGGGTCGCCGCATAGTCGATCGCCGCACCGAGGGTCAACTGATTTTCAAATCCGAGCAGCGCGCCGGTTTCGCTCGCCTGCAGCGCGGCGCCTCGACCCCAGGCCTGGATCCGTTCGAAATCGTTCTCGCCGATGCTGACCGTGCCCCCATCGGAAATGTCGGGCAAGGATTGTCCGTTCGCGTTGGTGAGCGGCGTGACCCCATCCGGCTGGCACAGAATCCCCGCGATATTCGTGCAGGCCGCGTAATTGGTGGTGTTGCCGTTCGACACGGTCTGGGAGAACTCACGGTCATACAGCACGGTCTGCAGCGACCAGCCATCATCCAGCTGCAAAGCGCCGTTAAGGGTCAGAAAATCGAGCGTGTTGCTATTGGTCTGGGGACCGGTGAACACCGAGGAACGGCTGACGGCCAATTCCTGGACGGGTGCCGCGCCCTGCCCGTTCATCGTGTTGTTCGCACGCGTGAAGCTCAGATCGAGCGTGCCGCGATCGGTTTGCAGGCTCGCGACGGCATAGAGGTCGCGCATGCGGTCACCCGAGGACTCCCGCCACCCGTCCCAATCCAGCGCGCGTCCCGCGACATAGAACCCGAAGATCCCGGAGTTGACGCCGTACTGGGCGGTCACGGCGCGCTGACCATAGGAGCCACCCGACAACTCGAGATCGGCGCCTTGATAACTGAACCCATTTTTCATCGTGACCGAGATCGCGCCACCCAGGGCATTGAGACCGTAAACCGGACTCGCACTGACCAGTTCCACCTGTTTGATCGCGATATCCGGAAACAAGTCCCAATTGACCGTGTCCCCGAACGCCTCGTTGATGCGCACGCCATTCTGATAGACCGCCAGACCCTGGGGCGTACCGAGCACCGGGGACGCCTCGAAGCCGCGATAGAGAATGTCCGGCTGGAAAGGATCATCGAGGTCGTCGTTGACATTGATGCTCGAGAGCGTGGAGTTCAACGCGCCCGTGAGGCTCGCCGAGCCTTCCCGACTCAAGTCGGCTGCGTCCAATAGCTGGACGTTGCCGGGAATCTTGTCGATATCGATGGTCGTTCCGGGCAGTGCCGTAGCGGTGACCACCACGGTCGGCAGGGGCTCGTTGCCGGCGGGAACCGCCGCGCCGACGTCGACCGGGACCGCTGGATCGGCTGCCGCGAACACGGGAAACTGGAGCGTCAGGAAAGAGCAGGCCGAAAAGGCGGCAGCAGAAAAGCGGTTCACTGGAAAATACCTGGAAACTGGCATAACTTCCCGCACAGTTTCCACAAACGCGGTCCCTGTGACCACAGAGGACCTCCCGGATCCGCCGGGAATTGTTCCCGAAAGCACCGGCGCGTCGACCTCGGAGGATAAGCATGCCTGAACCGTCCTTGAGCACGGGGCCCAAGCTGCCCGCATTCACTGCGGCGCCCTGGCGCGACCTTGCCGTTGTTCTCGGCTTGACCGCGCTCAGCATCATCTGCTCGGGCTACTTCAATCTCAACGAGTCCTTGTTCGCGCTCACCCGTCGCGAGGAACGCTTCCAGATCGATGAGCTGCCCATCGGCCTGCTCGTATTCTTGATCTGCCTCATGTGGCTCTCCTGGCGCCGCTACGCGCATGCCCGACAAGAGCTTCGCGCGCGCCGCGCGGTCGAAACGCAGCTGGCCGCCGCGTTGGAGGAAAACCGAAGGCTCGCGCGA
>Ga0116226_10003279_pt1 | contig 14268 bp, 12 predicted proteins | sample S1TSphfallax_FD_89692 | JGI IMG/M metagenome (GOLD analysis project Ga0116226, IMG submission 89692) | Host-associated microbial communities from peat moss isolated from Minnesota, USA - S1T2_Fa - Sphagnum fallax MG | ecosystem: Host-associated > Plants > Peat moss > Unclassified | place: USA...
GTTAAAGTTATTTTCTGAAATAAATAGAACAAAAAACAAAAAAGGAAAAGTAACAAATAAAGTATAAAATAATATGTAGTAAGAAGCTTGAAAACGTTCAGGTCTGTAAGACCAAACTAATAAAAGGGCAAAAAAAACAAAAAAAACAATTTCAAATGTTAAGTAGAACCCTAAGAAGTTAGAAAAGCAGAAGCAAAAACTAAGAAATAAACTACTCAAGGTGAAAAAAAAGACAAATTCTATCAAGTAACCTCTACTAATAAAATCAAAGATACCACTGATCATAACGAGGAAAGTAATCCAGATAAGTAATAAAACAAAAAACAACCTAAATAAATCAACAATGACTAAGTTACAAAAAAAACTTTTTCCGGGAATCAAAACAGAGGAAAGAAAGAAAAAAACAAATAAGCAAAGTAATCCGGATACTCAATCAAATAAACAAAAAAAAGAACCAAATAAAGGGATTAACATAACGACCATTAGAAAAAAAGAAAAAAGTCAAACCCTATTCTCCGAACCAAAAAAACCAGAAGAGATAGACCAAACCCTCCTATACAAACTAATATGACCAGAAAAGTTAAAAGGCCAAAAAAATTAATGAAATATAAATTTATTCTAATTCCATAAAAAAGAGACAAAAGTAGAAACTCTAAACCAATTAATAAAAACAAGTAATGATAATGATAAATAAAAAAAAACCTCAATCTAACGAAAAAAATAACAAATCAAAACATTCTTTAAAGTTCAAAGGAAACATTGGTTTTGTAAACCAAAGGATAAAATAAAAGAAAATAAAATTTATAATAATAAGACCAATAGTAGTAGCTTGTCTCGCAGCTACTCAAAGACAGCCATTCGTAGTATCGATCTTATTAATAATGACTTCTCTAGCAATTTCTTTAAGATTGAACTACCACCTAAGGATAATTTGAATCCCTGCTATTTTAATCTTAACGTATTCAAGGGGCATGATGATCATAATAATATACGTTTCATCATTAATTCCTACCTTCTACTTGAAACCTAATATAAAGATGATAGTATTAATATTATTAGTAGCATTTGCGATAAAAGTTGAAAAAAGAAAAGAATCCTATAGAATAAAAGAAATTTATAATAACGCATTCGTAAATTTAATAGGAATCATCATCTTACTAGCTTTATTTACTTTATCTGCTTTAGCTTTCGAACCACAAAAGCCAATGCAAAACTGTAACTATGAAAATAAAACTAAAAAAAAGTAATCCAATAATTAAAATGATAAACAATTCTCTAGTGGACTTGCCAACTCCAACTACTATTAATTACTGATGAAACTTCGGTTCCATACTTGGAGTATGCTTAGCATCACAAATCACTACAGGTATCCTGTTAGCTACACAATATAACTCAAACTTAAATACAGCATTCGAATCAGTGATTCATATCTCTCGAGACACCAACTTAGGATGAATATTGCGTTTTTTACACTTAAACCTAGCTTCTCTATTCTTCTTTTTAATTTACCTACACATGTTTCGGGGAATTTTCAATAACTCCCCAAAAACCAAAAAACTGGTGTGGGGTACAGGAATAGTAATTTTAATTTTATTGATAGCTGCAGCCTTTCTAGGATACGTCTTGCCATGAGGACAAATGTCTTTTTGGGGAGCCACAGTAATTACTAACATCTTCTCTGCTATTCCTTATCTAGGAAAAACCCTAGTAAATTGATTATGAGGAGGGTTTTCTGTATCACAACCGACTTTAACTCGATTTTTTGCTCTTCATTTTTTAATTCCTATGATTTTAACTATAATAGTTTTAATTCACTTGATTATGCTTCATCAAACAGGATCCTCTAATCCAATAGGTACAATTACTAATTTAGACAAGGTAGAATTTCACCCATACTTTTCAACTAAAGATTTCACTCCGTTCCTAATCGTAATAATAGTAATGATTATCTTAACAACCCAAAATCCATTACTTTTAGGAGATGCTGAAAACTCAAACGAAGCTAACCCATTAGCTACACCGATCCACATTCAACCAGAATGGTACTTTTTATTTGCATATGCTATCCTACGTTCAATTCCTTCAAAACTAGGTGGTGTAGTAGCTTTGCTTGCTTCAGTAATGAGATTTTTAATTCCAATAAGGAGTAAAACGAAAAAAAATCCCAAGAAAATAAACCCAACAAAAATAATAATAACATGAGTTTTAATTAGAACACTATTAATTCTTACTTGAATTGGGGCAAATCCTGTAGAGCCCCCATACGAAATAACAGGGCAAGTTACAAGAATCCTATTTTTTTCAGCAATTGCATTCACAGCTCTGCCATAATATTAAATATAGGTTAAACAACCGTATGTTTTCCAAACATAAATATGAATTTAATAGTCATAAGTTATGTAAAACTATACTCCTTTTAAGTGTAAAAAAAAGACTGTAGAAAAGTTTTCATTAGAAAGTTTTGAACACTTAAGAAGGAATCTTTTCCAGGAAACTTTACAAATAGCATAAAGTCAAACAAAGACCAGCCAAAGAAAAAGGCAAATAGAGCTTTCAAGCTCTTTCCATTAAGCGATCGTAACGAAAGCGAGGTAAAACTCCCCGAATTCAAACAAAAAAAAACGAAAAAAGTATAATCTTTAACAAAAGAAGATTCCCCCCACAAAAAACTACCGAACTCAGCCAAGAAAGAAGAATCAAAAATCCGTATTCACAAATGAAAATTAGGGAAAAAAGCCCCCCTCCATACTCTACATTAAAACCAGAAACTAGCTCTGATTCACCCTCAGAAAAATCAAAAGGACTTCGGTTGCTTTCAGCTAAACAAACGAAGAGCCAACAAAGGAACAAGTGAAAAACGAAAAAAAGAAACCAAAAGTCAAATTGTAAAAATCGAAATTTGTTTAAATCGAACAAACCCAAAAGAAAAACAAAAGAAAGAACGAATAAAACTAAACTTACTTCGTAAGAAATAGTCTGGGCTACAGCTCGATACGCTCCAATAACGGTATAGTTACAACTTGACCCTCACCCCCTAAAAACTAGAAAGTAAATTTTTAAGCTTATTAAGCAAAAAAAAACGAGGAAACCAAAAAATCAGTAGATCAAAGAAAAAAAATGAGAAAAAAACATCCACAAAAGCATCATCAAAAGGATACCCACCAAAGGTCCTAACTGGTAAAAGAAAAAGAAAAATCTTTCTCCTTTTCAAAACTCTTTGGGGAAAAGCTTAGTAGCATCAGCAAAAGGTTGTAAGAGCCCATAAAAGCCCACTTTGTTTGGACCCTTTCGAAAATGAATAAAACCCAAAAGCTTCCGTTCAAAGAGAGTGAAAAAAGCGACTCCTAAAAGAACTCCCAATAAAAATCCTAAGAAATCTAATCTTTCAATTAAACACATGATTTTTATCATGAAACAGCAAATTTGCAATTTACTTCTCTAATTAATAAACTAATTGACATGGTGACACTTTTAAGATGTGCTTTCTTAGCATTATCTCCGATTATGTGCATTTTATCTAACAACTGACTAGTAGTGTGAATGTGCTTAGAAGTAAGGACAATAACTTTTTCATTCATAGTGATAATAAAAAGAAGGACAAAAGAAGAACCAGAAGCAGCAATGAAATACTTCATTATTCAATCAAGAGCATCAGGGCTGTTGTTAGCTTTATTTTTGCTAAAGTTTTTTATAATAATATCTAGAAAGGAAAAAACAATTCTTAGAATGGTACTAATTTTAAAAATAGGAGCTATCCCATTGCATCTATGATTACTTAGAGTAAGAAAGTCCCTAAAATGAAATTTACTTACAGTACTAATAACTTGACAGAAGCTAGCTCCTATCTACTTGTTACTATTTAGCAGGAAATTAATTATCATAATAAGAGCCATAATTTCTATAATAGTAGGAACTATCCTTCAATACAAAAATAACAAAATTCGGTTGCTAATAGCTTATTCCTCCATTTCTAACTCATGTTGGATAATGATAGGTATAGTTATAAGAACAACAATTACGATAATTTTCATTTCTGTTTACTTTTTATCAGTATCTATAATCAATTTGGTTTTTAAGAGTAAGGCTTCAATAAAAAATTCGAGAATAAAAAAAATAACGAGAATACACGTAATATTTTTTTTCATTCTCCTGCTGAGAGGAATACCTCCAACAATTGCTTTTGTTCCAAAATGAATGTTAATTAAAGAATTTTCCACACAAAGCATGGCATTCTTTTCCATTCTATTTATAACATTTACTGCAATTAATTTCTACATCTACCTACGTTTATCTTTAAAATTGATAATAAACACAGAAAGAAAAAACTACCATAAAATAAAGATTAACAAGATACAAACACTATTCGCCACGATTGCAGTCTTTTGCGGAATACTAACAATGAACGTATTTTGCTATGTCTGAATAAAAGATTGTTTTTGATAGAAACATAATTATAAAGCAAAGTTAACAAAAATTAAAGCAGTAACAATGCCAAATAAATAATTAACCCAAATGCTAGGTTATAACGTCTAAACCGAATGTTTTCAAAACATTAAAAATAAGTTTGGTATAAGATTAAAGCTATAAAAGCTTAAGGTCTCATAACCCTTAGAATAATTATTCTTAATTAAATTTAACCTTTAAGATCAAAACTTAATGTGCAAAATTAATACACCTAATTTAAAACATTAGTTTAAAATAGATTTACAAGCTATAAATAAAACGTCCAGAAAATCAACCTTTAATACCCAAAATTAAAATTCAAAATAAAACTTTATTCTGACGAATAATTTGTTAAACAAATATATTGAGCTAACTTGTCCTTTCGTACTGAATTAACTTAAAAAAAATCTTAAGATAAAAACCAATCTGGCTCACGCCGATTTGAACTCAGATCATGTAAAAAATAAATAGACGAACAGTCTAACTAAAAAAACTTCTACTTCATTAATAGTAATTTTTAATCCAACATCGAGGTCACAATATCTTTTATAAATAAGAACTTAAAAAAAGAATTATGCTGTTATCCCTAAAGTACTTTTCCAACTAACAATAAAAAAGTTCCGTATGCAAAAAATGCTCCAATTGTGAGTTTGAAACAAATTCCCCAATAAATTCAATAAATTAAGAACAAGTTTTAGGGTCTTATCGTCTTAAAGAAGAAGTGAATTTTTTCTTTCACAAAAAAGTTCGTTATAATTCTTTAAATAACAAGTACTGCAAAATTCATTCATACAGGTTTAAAATCAATAAACTAATGATTTCGCTACCTTAGCATAATTAAAATATTACGGCCTTTTATAAAACAATGAGCAGAAAAAACAAAAAACAATATTTGCTAAGATTTTGGTAAACAATGCAAAACATTATTGTAGAATTAAAAAAAGAATTTGATAAAAAAATATTAACATCAATCAAATTATAAATAATAAATACTAATAATATTTTAATTATAATATAAAAGAGAAAAAGATTAAAACAATAAATATAAATAGATAAGAAAACTATAACATTAAATAATTCTAAAATTCAAATAACAAAAACTAAGTGTATTTAAAAAAAATAGAAGCTAACCCTCTAAACTGAAAAATAACCTAGATAGAAAGGAATCCTAGCATATCACTAATTTTTCTTTACTTTGTAGAATACAAGGAAAAAAAAGTAAAGAAAAAATACCCAATAATCGGGATTAAAAAATATAAAAACACTAAAAAATTCCTAATACCAAAGGGATTCTTAAAACTGTGTTATAAGAAACTACAAAAAGTTAAAAAATGGATAGCAAGTAAAAAAAACAGCAGAAAATAACAAATAAGTAAAACACAGGCTAGCATTAACTTTTGTGTAAAAAAAGTACTAATAAAGCCCGTAGAAGCACTTTCCAGTACTTCTACTTTGTTACGACTTATCTTTATTTATAAAGAGCGACGGGCGATATGTACATTAGAAATTAACTAATCATATCCTAATTACAAGAAATTACTAGATGAATCCATTTTCAGAAAAAATTAAATTCAGCATTGTAACCCATTTTCTCTCAAACTATATACTTCACCTTGATTTACAAACAAACAATAATTTTTTTTTTTAAAATAATTAAATCAAAAACAAACAAAGATATAAAAGTTAATAAGATGAGTTTAATTTAATTGTGTGTTATCAATCAAGAAACAGATTCCTCCAACAGTATTAAAAACCGCCAAATTATTTAAATTTATTTACAAACAAGAATTACTTAAATAACGCAAAGTAAAAGGGTATCTAATCCTAGTCCACAAGGGGTCCAAAAAAGAACTACAAAAATGTTAAGTTAGAGGTTTAATATTTCACCAAATAAAGAAATAACAAAATATTTTCTATAATTTATTTAAATACAAAAATTTAAAAGCAAAAGTATAACCGCAACTGCTGGCACTATTTAAGACGCTATTAGTTTAATACTTAATATAAATTATTAAAATTAAATTTAATCATTAAAAACAAGATAAAACACTTATAAAAAAGCAGAACATTTAATTTTAATCTATAATTAAACTCAACTAGCAATACAAATTAATAGTTTCGACCTATTCAATAATTTAGTTGTTTTGTGAACGGATTTTTTTTTCTTGTTTTATGTAAAAATCCGTTCATAGTAATCACCTAGCAAAATAATTATGTTTTTTCTACTTTTTTTAACCTGCATTTTAAAAATGCACTTTAGAAAATCGAATATTTAATCGTTCTACTTATCGAAAATATACATTTAAATTTCTTTACTATTTTTCCTCCTACTTATTGTTTTACAGTTATAGAAGGCATTTCTATGAGGGTTGTATAACGACGAAACTGCCGGGGCCAGGATGAGTAAGTTTATAACCCTCATTATATCGTTAATTTATTTTATTTTTTTCATATTTACACAATAGAAATAAAAAACGTTTTCTCTCTCTTTGTCTTTTCTCGTGCGGTAGCACTCGATTTTTTTTTCTACGTCTATTTTATTATTATCCCAATAATTTATGATATGCAATATATTGAAGAATCTTTACCTTTATTTTTTTTTAAATCTCATGTCAAAAAGTGGGCCCCGGCACTTTTATAACATGAGATGAAGGACCCCAAACAAAAGTTAATCAAAAATGCGTTGAATTTACTCAACTAATCACAAGGATATTGGAACTCTTTATTTTATTTTTGGCATCTGAGCCGGTCTATTGGGCTCTAGTCTTAGATTGTTGATTCGTGTTGAATTAGGGCAACCGGGCTCTCTGTTAGAAAATGATCATATTTATAATGTGATTGTTACTGCTCATGCCTTTGTAATAATCTTTTTTATAGTAATGCCTATTATAATCGGGGGATTTGGAAACTGATTAGTTCCTTTAATGATTGGGGCTCCTGATATGGCGTTTCCTCGCATAAACAATATAAGTTTTTGGCTTCTTCCTCCTTCTCTTTCTTTGTTAGCTCTTTCTTCTTATTCTGGGACTGGAGCGGGGACAGGGTGGACTGTTTATCCTCCTTTATCTGATTATGTCTATCATATAAACAATAGTGTTGATTTAGCAATTTTCAGTCTACACTTGGCTGGGGCATCGTCTATTCTAGGAGCTATCAATTTTATTACTACTATCATCAACATGCGGGGGTTGTCTACTAATCTCGATAACGTACCCTTATTCGTATGATCTGTCTTTATTACTGCTATTCTTTTACTTCTTTCTTTACCTGTGTTAGCTGGTGCTATCACAATGCTTCTTACTGATCGCAATTTTAATACTACATTCTTTGATCCTTCTGGAGGAGGAGATCCTATTTTGTATCAGCATCTTTTTTGATTCTTTGGTCACCCAGAAGTCTACATTCTAATTTTACCGGGTTTCGGAATAATTTCTCACATCGTAAGTTTCTATTCTAATAAAAAAGAGCCTTTTGGAAGGTTAGGAATAATTTACGCTATATTTTCTATTGGTTTTCTTGGTTTCATCGTTTGGGCTCATCACATATTTACGGTAGGCATGGACGTAGACACTCGTGCTTATTTTACAGCGGCTACAATGATTATTGCGATCCCTACCGGAGTTAAAGTTTTCAGTTGGTTGGCTACCCTTATAGGAGCTAATGTTTCTTTCGATACTCCCATGCTATGGTCTTTAGGTTTCATTTTTTTATTTACTGTTGGAGGTTTGACAGGTGTTTTGCTTGCTAATTCTTCTATTGATATTATTTTACATGATACTTATTACGTAGTTGCTCATTTTCATTATGTCTTATCGATAGGTGCTGTTTTTGCTATTATAGGAGGGATTATTCATTGATTTCCCATTTTATTTAATATTCCTATGAATCCTAAGTGATTAAAAGTACAATTTTTTAGTATGTTCTTAGGAGTAAACATGACTTTTTTCCCCCAACATTTCCTAGGACTAAATGGGATACCACGTCGTTATTCTGATTACCCAGATGCTTTTGTTTCTTGAAATGTAGTTTCTTCACTAGGATCTATTTTATCTCTTGTTTCTACATTTTATTTAATTTTCTTACTTTGAGAAAGTATTGTTAGTAATCGATTAATTTTGTTTAGTCAACACATACCTACTACTATAGACTTGATGCAAGACTTTCCTTCTGTGGATCACACTTATAATACTTATTTAGTTTTACTATTGAAAAAATATGCCAACATGATCTTTCATAACTATACAAGATAGTGTTTCACCTATCATGGAACAATTATCTTTTTTTCATGATCATACTATGCTTATTCTAATCATAATTACAGTTCTTACTCTTTATACCTTAATTACTTGTGTTAGTAATTTTATATATAATAAGTTTATATTAGAAGGACAAGAGTTAGAAACCATCTGAACTATTTTACCGGCCTTTATTCTAATTTTTATCGCTCTACCTTCTATAAAAATTCTTTACTTGATAGAAGAAAACAAAATACCTTCTCTAACTTTAAAAGTTACTGGTCATCAATGATATTGATCTTATGAATATGTAGATACTCAAAGAGCAGAGTTTGATGTTTTTATAGACAACTCTGATAAATTGCGATTACTCAAAAGGAGAAACAATGTGTGTTTACCTATTAATCAACCTGTTCGTGTTTTAGCTACGTCGGGAGACGTTATTCATTCTTGGAGAATGCCTTCCATAGGAGTAAAGGTAGACGCTAACCCAGGACGCCTTAATCAAACATTTATTTTATCTAAACGATTAGGCATTTTCATAGGACAGTGTTCTGAAATTTGTGGAGCTAATCATTCATTCATACCCATTTCAATCGAAATTTCTTTTCCTAGGGTAGTAATTAAATACTTGCAAAGTTTATAAAAATTACAGTTAAAAGTAACAACAATCTGTCAGATTGTAAAAAGAAATTTTATACCCCAACTATTCCCCACTCAGTGAGTTATATTAGTAAACATATCTTTTTTAACAATTTTTTTAGTCTTTAGAACTTTTAATTTCAGATTATTTTACCCAGTTAACACAAAAACGAAAATCATAAATCATAAATATTGAAAATGATAAATAGTTTATTTTCCATGTTTGATCCTTCTTCTTCATACTTCAAATTTTCTTCTTTTTTTTTAGTATTTCTAGTCATGATGTTTTTTGCTGGTTCTAGAAAGATAAAAATAAATTTTAATTGGCTATTTATGACTCTTTCAAGAGTTATGAAAAAGGAGACCGATTTTAATATTAAAATCAAAAAAGGAAATTCTTTATTAACTTTGTCTATTTTGTTTTTCATTTTATTTTTAAATGTTTTAGCTTTATTCCCCCAGAATTTTGCTAATACTTCACAGTTAACTGTAACCCTCTTCTTAGCCTTGTGTTTTTGAGCGAGTACTCTAATATTCGGAATCTTTGTAAAAACCAGCAGTTTTCTTATTCACTTAGTTCCCCAGGGAACTCCATCTTTTTTAATAAATTTCATAGTTCTAATTGAACTTACTAGAACTATGATTCGTCCAATTACCTTGTGTGTACGACTGACAGCTAATATCGTTGCAGGTCATTTACTCATAACTTTATTGAATAATTTTTTAATACAAAGAAGAATACTAGCATTTTTTTTTATAAGAGCGATTCCTTTTATTTTAACAGTCCTAGAAAGAGCTGTAGCTTTTATTCAAGCCTACGTTTTTGTCACTTTGGTGACTCTATACGCTAATGAAAACCAGTAACATATGTTAAAAAAATTTCATCCATTTCATATAGTAGAAAAGAGGCCATGGCCTCTTTTTGCTTCCATCTCAGCCCTTTTTATAGTGAGGTCTGTTATTTTTTGAGTTAACACTAAAACGATAACTGCTTTAGTATTTTCTTTATTTTTAATTTTATTTGTTTCATTTCTATGATGGCGTGACGTTTTCTCTGAAACCTCTAGACAAGGTAACCATAGGATTCAAGTTACAGTAGGCTTACAATTAGGCATACTTTTATTTATTTTATCGGAAGTCCTATTCTTTTTTTCTTTTTTTTGAGCTTTCTTTCATAGGAGTATCTCTCCTTCTATTGAATTAGGTCAAGCGTGGCCCCCTAATATAATCATTCCTTTTAATCCTATGAATATCCCTTTACTAAATACTTTATTGCTTATCTCTTCCGGTGTTTCTGTCACTTGATGCCACCATTCTATTCTAAATAAGAACAAACAAATAAGTGTAGCATCTCTTTATATTACTATCAGTTTAGGTGTGTTATTTTCTATTTTACAATGATTCGAGTATATAGAAGCACCTTTTTCACTGGCTGACTCAGTTTTTGGTTCTACATTTTTCATAGCAACTGGATTTCATGGATTGCACGTACTTATCGGAAGTACTTTTTTATTGGTGTCTATACAACGATTAATTTCAACTAAAAACAGTCCAGAGCATATTACAGGATTTGAATGTGCTGCTTGGTATTGACATTTTGTTGATGTAGTATGATTGTTTTTGTATCTAAATATTTATTGATGAGGATCTTAAAATGACAGTGTCAATAGTATTTTTTACCAGTATCTTTCTAACTTCTGTCTTGTTGGGACTAACAAAGTTAGTTTCTTTAATTGCAGATAGAGACACTCAAAAGTGGGTGTCATTCGAATGTGGGTTTGATTCTCAAACACCTTCCCACAATAGTTTCTCCATGCAGTTTTTCTTAGTGATAATTCTTTTTTTAATCTTCGATATTGAAATCTCACTAATTTTTCCTTTCCCATTTTCTAATTTGAACATAAAAATATCTTACTCCATGCTTATTTTTATTTTTATTTTGTTATTAGGCCTTCTTTATGAATGATATACCAACAAATTAAACTGATCATATTAATGGTTTATAATCGATGTTTTGCATACATAAAATTTTGCCATTCTATAATATAGCAAATTATTTAATGCATAGAATTTAAGCTTCTAAAAAACTTTGATAGTTGTTATTTTAACATAGCAAATAAAAATGCAAAGAATTTAGATTTCTTTTATACTTTAACAGTTGTTAATAGAGTTTTAAAAAGAGCCGCTAACTCTTATGAAGTTTTTATAATTGAACTCTCACTTTGTTAGTGTAAAATAACACATAATTTTTTCATGATTAAGATTAATTAAAGCTGTATTCTTTAGTAACTTCAACACTAAGTTCTTTATAAACTAAAAACTTTAGAACAAGATTATAGAGAAAGAAATTAGGACCAAGCTTCTCAAAATAAAAACGTTTGTTGTTTTAGACAAAATGTTTCTTTTAAAAAAAAACAACTCATAAAACCCTCGGGGACCAATCTTTTCCAATCAGGTAAAGTCACCTTTCTTTAGAGAAATGTAACTGAAAAAATTAGAGCTAAGAAGATTTCTTCTTAGTATACGCAAATAAAATATACTAAACAAAACTAAGACACTAATGGCAAAAAAGAAGAATAAACTGATTCCTAATAAGAATAATTCTACTCCTCTAAAAACGTCAAGTCCTCGTATAATAAAAAAGGATTCACTTATACAAAACCAGCTAAAAAAAAACCCAGAAAAAGTAGCTCAACTTCATAGAAAAAAAACAGAAACTGTTAAATACCTTCTTTCTCAATTTTCTACAAAAGAATTAAAGATAGGTTCCAAAAAAAACCCGTAGTAAATTAATCGTATTCTATAAAAAACTGTTAAAATGCAGCCGATAAAAAACATTATTATATTGAAAAATCTCAACATATTAAAACTTATTAAAAGAATAATTAAGTCTTTAGAAAAGAATCCAACAGCGAAAGGGAAGCCCACTAATCTAACTGTTCTGGAAAAGAAACAAATTTTTCCGAAGCCTCCAAAAGAAAATCCGAACCCCCGCGAGTCTTGCCTACCCTGTAGTCGAAGTATTATTCTCCCACATCCTAAAAACAGTAAAGATTTATACAAAGCGTGAAGTAGAACATGTAAGAAAGCTAACTTCCACAATCCCATTGATAATCTAAAAAATATAACAGATAATTGTCTCAAAGTGGACATAGCAATGACTTTTTTTAAGTCTTTTTCTGCGGCAGCAGCAAGTCCTGAAATAACCATAGTGATACAAGAGATAGTATTGATCCAATTAAGAGAGAAAAAAATATAATTAAAACGTACTAACACATAGACTCCTGCAGTTACTAAAGTAGAAGAATGAACTAGAGAAGAAACAGGAGTCGGAGCTGCTATGGCTGCTGGAAGTCACGCAGAAAAAGGAACTTGAGCTCTTTTTATAACTGCTCCCACCAAGAACATAGTACAAATTAAGTTCCTTACAAAATTAATTCTTTCAAAACGAAAATCTCCAGCTAAAAAAAAGTAACCAAAACAAAAAAGGAAAAAAATGTCTCCAACCCGGTTTATATAAATAGTCACTTTACCAGAGTCAAGTCTGTAATATCTTTGGTAGAAAACGACTAAAAGAAAGGAAATCAGACCTAAGCCATCTCAACCGATTATAACCAAAACTATGTTTCCTCCAAATACTAGAAGAAGTATAGAAAGGACAAATATGAGTATCAATAATAAAAATCGATTATCTAAAGAAGTTTCTCCCATGTAATATTTTCTATAAAAAAAAATAGATCTAGAAATTAAACTAATGAATCTAATAAAACTAAAAGAAACTCAGTCTATCAGAAAAACTAGACTAAAACTTATACCAAAAAAATCAAATAAAAAAAAATCAATGAGAAAACAAAAACTACGATCGACAAGTAGCAGAAGAAAACAAAAAAACAAGTGAAAAACGAAGAAAAAAGACCCTAAAAAATAAAACATGAATTAATTTTATAATTCTCTAAATCCACAATATAGCGTTTTATATAAACTAATTAACCCATTAGAAAATTAACAACAAATTTAAGGAGAATACAATTAAGAAACAAGGTAGAGAATGCATTAAAAACAAATATTGCTCTCGTACTTCAAGATCTCCAAAGAGATAACTCAGAACGCCATTTCCATGGCTTATAAAACAAAATAAAAAGACATTATAGACTGCCACAAAAAACAACATAAAAAACATTCAACAAGATAGAAAGAAAGAAAATAAAAAAATGGGCCCCAAAATAAGAATTTCAGAAAAAAAGCCTAATCTAGGGGGAGCTCTGATATTTAGCCTGATAAATAAAAAACACCAGAAAGATAAAAAAGGGACACTTAAAATTAAACTTTTTCCTAAAAAGATTCTCCGGGAGTGATAACGAACATAAAGAAAAAACAGTAACATAAATAAACTAGATGAAACCAACCCGTGAAAAATCATTAATAAGTAAGCTCCCACTAATCTGTGACTAGTGAATAAAAGCAAACCTACCAACACTATCCCTATATGACAAACAGAAGAATAAGCAACTAAACTCTTGAAATCGACCTGTCGAAGACAAAGAAAACAAGTAATCAGTCCCCCTACTAAACCCAAACTGAAAAAGTAACTAGATAAAGAAGTTTCTATAGAAATCTCTTTACCGAGTCGAATAAGCCCATAGCCCCCTAGTTTCAAAAGGACCCCCGCTAGCAGCATAGAACCTCCCAAAGGAGCTTCAACGTGTGCTTTTGGAAGTCATAAATGTAAAATAAAGGTAGGAAGTTTTACCATAAAAATTAAAACTATTAAAATCCATCAAAATCCTATTCCCCTAAGCAACACATTAAAAACAACAAAACTTTCGTTAAAGTTATTTTCTGAAATAAATAGAACAAAAAACAAAAAAGGAAAAGTAACAAATAAAGTATAAAATAATATGTAGTAAGAAGCTTGAAAACGTTCAGGTCTGTAAGACCAAACTAATAA
>Ga0116226_10003280_pt1 | contig 14265 bp, 9 predicted proteins | sample S1TSphfallax_FD_89692 | JGI IMG/M metagenome (GOLD analysis project Ga0116226, IMG submission 89692) | Host-associated microbial communities from peat moss isolated from Minnesota, USA - S1T2_Fa - Sphagnum fallax MG | ecosystem: Host-associated > Plants > Peat moss > Unclassified | place: USA...
TTTAATTCAAAACAAATATATTTTACTTCCAATTTCTTACATTCTATTATTTGAATAAATTGTCAATGTAACAAAAAAAGACACCTTATCTATACATTAACACTTGGACGTAAATGCCTACATGCTTGTGCATAATAACTTATTTACCCACATGTGATTCAAACATTTTATACATAAACTTTTAAAAGAAAATGAAAAAAAACTTGCAAACAAATATGTTATGGACTTATGGTTTAGGTTGTTGTGTTAATTGACAAATTGCACCAAATGCAATATATGATATTGTGACTATTTGTACATGTACACTACCATTAAAAATGTTGTTGATGGATTTTGAAATCTTTTGTAGGTATGAAACTCTTTGGAACGGACCAATAGCAATGGTTGCTTATACTTTTGGAGGTCTTGTCCTCAAAAGCTTGGTGATTGAAATGCACAAACATGTGTATCAAAAGCAAATGAATCATTTGGATGTTAAAGCACAAAATTGTTGTGAGAGTTTTTTGAAAATCTTAAAGGTGTGGTGTTTTATAGTGTGCCACATGCCGATGGTACCCAAGATCTATCAAAGTATTTCAAATGGCAATGCCAACAAATTGCCAAGGATGCAACCCAATTAGGTCTTTTGAAAAATATGAAATCTTTTGACGTAAAAATGACGCAACTTTCAATAGATTTTAACAAATATATTTGTGGAGACATCAACATCTATGCATTTGTTGAAGGATCACCTATTGACAACAAATGGGTAAGATTTTCATCTAAGCATATCAACTATCCAACTAGGTTCCATAGTTGAACATTTTTTATGTTATCAAAACTGAAGTTGGTTTAACTTTTGGAATTACTAACATTAATTATGAAATTGGCTTTAAGTTTTCCCTTTTTTGTCCAAGAATCCATTGCAGCATGTATTCATAGTAGAAATTGCAAATTCATTGTGAATAAAATGTCAATTGATAAAAACACTTTTGTATATAGTTTGAACATAAAATATAAGTTATTGTTCTAATTATCATTTGGTTATTACATTACATTTCACAACTTGTGTATTAACATAAATCCAATCATACCAAGGAGTTTTCACTAAAATAATTTTTGCACATGTATAGGGAATCTTAATGCCAAGGACTTCAGCTATTTGATTGTGGAACAATAATAATTACAAAGTTGAAGATGTTATTTGATAATTGCAAGCCACCATCAAAGGACCATTTAAGTTATCACAAATTATTGGAATGTTTGAAATTTTTTATGAAGGTAAATAACATTGCCTACATCTATTTATGAAGGTAAATAACATTGGAATTATGTATGTTCATCTAATTTGACTACATACATTACATCATTTCACTTAACTTGCGTGCCATAATTTAAATGGGTATTATCCATTATTTAAAATAAAATTTATTTTTTGGTGAACTTTTATAGGAAAAAAATACACCAACTATGTCACCTTTGCCATGTTATGAGGTGACATTGGAAGATAAAGCAAATGCAATAAATAGTTTGTTACAAAAGGAGTTTATTGTTGCATTGGTTGGAATGGATGGGATTGGGAAGACCACTTTGAATAAAAAAGTGTATCATTTGTTCCACGACCAATATGAAAAATCTAACTTCTTGGAGGATATGAAATCAAAAGACATCAACGATGTCAAAAAAAGACTTCTACAAGATTTATGTGATAGAAAATTACACAAGCCTAAACATGCCAATGAATACCTTGATGAAATCAAGCAATGCATGATATCAAAGAAAGTTTTGGTGGTTGTGGATGATGTTGGTATGACAAAGAACCTTGAAGCCTTGAAACTTCATATTGACAAACATGCCACTAATGTAAATTGCAAGAGCAAAATACTTGTAAATTGTTGAAATTGGCAAATATTAAAAAATCATTTAAAGGAATCTGCAAAAGTAGACACGACATTCTTGGAAGAAGAACAAGCAAGAGATTTTTTCATGTTCCATGTATTCAAACATGCAAATGGTGTGACAAATGATTTCGAAAATATTTTTTGGAGATTATAAAAGCTTGCGAGGGCCTCCCTTTAAGCTTGGAAATATTGGGTTGTTATTTGAGTGGTATTCATGATTTGGAAATATGGAAAGATGCATTGTGCGAATTGAAAGGTGGACAAAATACAACATGCGGCTTTGACAATGAAATGCTTTGGAAAACTTTGTGAATTTTTTATGACCACTTGAATGAAAAATATCAATACATGTTTTTGGATATTGATTTTTTTTCATTGGTTTCAAAAAATGTTCGTTTTGTTGAGTGTATTGAAATGAAAATGATTCATCAAGCCCTATGCTTATGTTACAAAACTTGAAAGATAGATCTTTAATCAAATGGGCAAAAGATGGCAACTTCTACATGCATGAACAATTATGAGACATGTGTTGAAATATTGCAATGGAAATTACTATGAGTCGATTTATATGGAATCCAAATATATCTTTGCAAAAGAAATAGGTTTGAGCAACATGTGCTAATTTAATCCTATGGTATATATTTTGTCAATATTCCAAATGAAACCATAAGTTTTAGCTTTATTTTTTTAAATATATATTTTCTCATTAACATGGCATTATAATGATTTTTTATTTTTATTGATGTTTGTAATTTGTTTGGTGTGATAAGTGGTGAAAATTTTAGAAGGCATTTTGTTTTTTAAATGTGAAGTTTTGCCTGCATTTTTTCAAAATGGCCCAAAGGAGTTTCACAACTTTAGGTTATTTGACCTAACAAAAGCCTCACTAAATATGTTGGAAAATTTCATCCAAGGTCAAGATCTGAACAACTTTCGATGGTTGTGTTTCCAAGAATGCATGATCAAAAAAATAATTTGTTTAATTGTTGTCACTTACAAGTATTCCATTTAATGAAATGTAATTGTCTACGAATGTTTTTTGACATTTTAAACCATGGCCTTAATATGTCAATGTGTTGATATGAAAGAATCATTTACATCTATTGGCAAATTAAATGCATATTTAGAACTTAATCTATCAGGGTGTTCAAGGCTATAAAAATTACCTACATCTATTGACCAATTAAATGCATTTCAAAAGCTTACTCTATAGGAATGTTCAAGTTTACAAAAATTACTTACATCTTTTGGCCAATTGAATGCACTCCAAAACCTTGATTTGTCAAGTTGTTCAAGCTTGCATGAATTACCTACATTTATTGGGCAATTGAGTGCACTCCAAAACCTTGATTTGTCAAGTTGTTCGAAATTGCAAAACTTACCTACATTTATTGGTCAATTGAATGCACTCCAAAACCTTCATTTGAACAATTGTTCAACATTACAATAATCACTTACATCTTTTGGCCAATTGAATACACTTCAAAAGCTTAATCTATCGAAGTGCTCGAGTTTATAAAAACTACTTACATCTATTGGCCAATTGAATGCACTCTAAAACTTCATTTGTTAGGGTGTTCAAGTTTACAAAAATTACCAAAATCTATTGGCCAATTAATGCATTTCAAAAGTTTAATCTATCAAAATGCTCAAGTTTACAAAAATTACTTAGATCTATTGGCCAATTGAGTGCATTCCAAAACTTTCATTTGTTAAGGTGTTCGAATTTACAAGCATTACCTACATCTACTGGCCAATTGAATGCACTTCAAGAGCTTAATATATCCAAATGCTCAAATTTATGAAAATTACCTACATCTATGGCATTAAATGCACTTTAGAAGTTTAAAATATCATAATCTTCAAGTTTACAAAAATTACCTACATCTATTGGTTAATTAAGTGCACTTCAAAACCTTGATTTGCATGATCGTTTGAAGTTACAAGAATTACACACATCTATTGACCAATTGAGTGTACTCAAAAACCTTGATTTACATGATTGTTCGAGGTTGTAAGAATTACCTAATCTATTGGCCAATTGAGTGCACTCCAAAACTTTCAGTTGTCAAAATGTTATAGTTTACAAAAATTACTTACATTAATTGTCCAATTGAATGCACCCCAAAACCTTCATTTGTGGGGGTGTTCAAACTTGCAAGAATTAATTACATCTATTGGTCAATTGAATGCACTCCAAAACCTTGATTTGTGGGGGTGTTCGAGGTTACATGAATTACTTGCATCTATTGGCCAATTGAGTGCACTTCGAAACCTTGATTTGGATGATTGTTCGAGTTTGGAAAGATTGCTTACATCTATTGGTCAATTGAATGCACTCCATTACCTACATTTGTTTAAGTGTTCAATATTGCAAAAATTACTTACATCTATTGACCATTTGAGTGCACTCCAAAACCTTTATTTGTTGAAGTGTTCAAACTTGCAAAGATTAACTACACTAGTTAATTGAATGCACTTTAAAACCTTCATTTGAATAATTATTCGAGGTTATAAAAATTACCTACATATATTTGCTAATCGAATGCACATCAAAAGCTTAATGTATTAGTGTGTTCAAGTTTATAAAAATTACCTACATTTATTGGCAAATTGAGTGCAATCCAAAACCTTGAGTTATGGTGGTGTTGGAGGTCGCAAGAATTACCTACGTCTATTGGCCAATTGAGTGCACTCCAAAACCTTCATTTGTTGGGGTGTTCGAGCTTACAAGAACTACCTAAATCTATTGGCCAATTGACTGCACTTCATAGTGTTCAAGTTTACAAAAATTACCTACATCTATTGGCCAATTCACTCCACTCCAAAACCTTTATTTGTGGGGGTGTTTGAGCTTACAAAAATTACCTACATCTATTGGCCAATTGATTGCACTCCAAAACTTTGATTTGCATGATTGTTCTAAGTTATGAGAATTACGTACATCTATTGGCCAATTGAGTGCACTTCAATACCTTGATTTACACGATTGTTTGAGGTTGGAACAATTACCTACATCTATTGGCCAATTGAGTGCATTCGAAAACCTTAATTTGCACAATTATTGAAGGTTGTTATAATTACCTACATTTATTTGTCAATTGAATGCATTCCAAAGCTTTCATTTGTGGGGGTGTTCGAACTTATAAGAATTACCTACATCTATTGGCCAATTGGGTGCACTCCAAAACCCTTCATTTGGATGATTATTTCAACTTGCAAAAATTACCTACATCTATTAGCCAATTGAGTGCATTTCAAAACTTTAATTTGAATGATTTTTTGAGCTTGCAAGAATTACCTACATCAATTGGCCAATTGAATGAACTTGAAAACCTTCATTTAAACGATTGTTCGAGCTTGCAAGAAATACTTACATCTATTGGCTAATTGAGTCCACTCCGAAACTTGCATTTGTGAAGGTGTTATAGTTTACAAGAACTACTTACATTTATTGACCAATTGAGTGCAATCCAAAACCTTAATTTGAAAGGGTGTTTCAGGTTACAAAAATTACCTACATTTATTAGCAAATTGAATGCAATCCAAAACATTCATTTGTTAAGGTGTTCAAACTTGCAAAATTATTGATCTATATTGGTCGATTCAATGCATTCCAAACCTTCATTTGTTAAAAGGTTTAAGTTGGCGAAAATTACCTACATCTCTCAGGGAATTCTATGCACGTCAAAAACTTAAATTGTTAACTAAATGTAAATTATAAGGTGTAGGATTTTAAGAAAAACTATAATTATATATTGTATCAATAAGATTTTGTGCATTTTGAATTATTGTATAAATCACTCTAAAATGATTTGGGTTTGAAAACAAAAATATTTTATAAAAATCATGAATATTTAATTGATTCATAATTACGCTTTCATATTATAAATGTACACCAATACATTTAAAAAGGTTTTCAAAAAACCCTTATATGACAACATTTTTTATTAATTTTGAAAGTTCAATTTATTGTTGTCAAATGATTAAAAGTATATTTACCCCAAGTACATCTTTAATGGAAGAACATTTTACAACCTCAAAAATTCATAATCATCAGCATTATCATAACATAATGTAATAATGGATGAAATTTGAAATTCATATGATTGATCTCCATGACTTCAAGAAATTTGGAAAGCTTTGATGGGGAAGATTATTTTTAATGGTTGTCATTTTATATGGGTAAAATTTTATGGACAAGTTTTCATTAAAATTGGTATTTTGCAATTAATATATTACAATTACAATGATTTTGAAAGGCCCTATAAATCAAAAAAATATTGTTTTGAACAATTAAATCATTAATATGGGCACCAATTCCATAACATAATGACAAGTTAGGATATAAACCATCATCTATTGCAACTTTTCAAGGTTCATTCACAATGAAAGTTCCAAAAAGGAATGTTTAACTTTTAAAATATTTGGAAGTCCAACTTTGAAGTTTTAATTTATTGAAATGATAACAATTGTAGTGGATTGTTGTATGTTAATAAAAAATGATTTCTTATTATATTAATAAAAAATCTAAAATTATTTTGGAACTAATGTTAATGTCTTTTTGAGATCTTTAAACTAATTATATTAATTGTTTTAAGCTTCATTTTTTGAGGAATCAAAAGGAGTGGAGAAAATTATGCAAATTGATTTCAAACTTTTTGTACAAGAAAAACATGTTTTGTTTAAAGCAAGTATGTGTTCCTTGGGTGAACTTGAATAAACAAATCATATCAAAATTTTGAACCAAATGGTTGCAAGGGAAAAGATTCATTTGTTTATACTAATTTGCTAGTTGTTTATATCCATTAAGGTCAAAATTTGTAGTTCAAAGCATATGTCATATGTGTACTTGTAAACCAAAATATTGATGCACAATTATGTATGCATCTAAAAACTCATTAACACCACATGAATTATCTTATCTTGGGCTATTCAATTTTTTTCATTCATTTTGTTTCATGTAATTGCTATTTCCTTTTTTTGAACTCAAATTGTGAATGAACCCTTCATAAAACATATCTTCTAAATATCCACCATCATGCATCAAACGTGGACAAGTGTTGAAAATTATCAAATTGTGATAGTATTTTGTTTGCATTGTATACATAGCTTGCATTCCCCTTGTCCAATTGTTTGAGCTTGTAATAACTACCTACATCTATTGACCAATTGAATGTCTTCCAAGAGCTTCATTTGTGGGGGTGTTTGATCTTGCAAGAATAGATGTATGTCTAGTGACCATTTGAGTGCACTCCAAAAGCCAATTCAATACCATTAGAAGAAAAAGATCAATATGTGACCAATGCATTTACAACTCCTTATGACTATTTGGTTTTTGGATAATTTTTTTGCCCTTTGTGACTCATGTGACATCATGCTAACATCAATTGAATCACCTACAACTAGCTCGCAACTCAATTGGTTTACATCTATATATGGGTTGGATTTATCATCTAAGAATAACCATCTAAAGTGTCATTAGTCGTAAGCAAAGTGATGCCTAATCATAATCAACATATGTCTATATACATCAATTATAATAATTATTTGATTTATGATTAAACTTAATATTCATAGTATTTTATTGTAATTAAAGTCATTGATATGATTATTGTAATTATACTAATTTCATTACATTAAATTACTTGTAATTTCAAAAAAATTAAATATATTCCAACATAGACTATTATACTACATATATATATAACAATAGAGTTAATTTCATTAATATATATTTATTATAAAATCATAATAATTTCGTTACTTATAAATTAATTATAATAAACACATAATTTATAATTCAACTTAATTACACATAATTTTAATATTAAAAAATGAAACTATAGTTAATTAATTAATTATAATGTTAAGAATTGCATTCTAATATACTAAAATATTTCATTATGTACTTACAATATGTAATCATCACTATGTCATAAACATTTACAATAATTTTACGCAAATTTCAAATAATTATAATAAATTATTTACTTATTATTTATTACCACATATGTAAAATAAATAAATAATATTACAAGATAAAATTTCACATTAATTAAAATGATAGTTCCCCATCATAAAAAATAATTATTCTATTTATAACATTTATGTTTTAATAATAATAATAATAATAATTTGTATCCTAATTGAATAGTTATGTCCTATATTTAAGATTTTTATTTCAAAATTTTATAATATTATTAAAATAACGAACAAAGTTGTTGTAATTATTGAATTTCAAAACAAAGATATACTTAAATAATTGTATTTATTATTCATTGCTTACTTATTTACAGTAAATTGTTATTATAAAATCATAAACTTTTATATCAATAATTATTATTTTATAGCGACATTAAATCATTGTAATTACTTAATTTATTTCTAAACTAGAATTATAATACTTGGATAGTTAATTTATAATTAAACTTTATTATTATAATCTATCATTTAAAATTTATAAATGTATTTCCTATTTAAGTTTCTAAAAAATCATAATTTAATTAAAATAATTAATGTTATGACCATAATTACACGAATTTTAATATAATAAATTAAAATATTGATTTCTTGTAACAACTTGTTCATAATATATCACTTTTATAAATAAGTAGAAATGATTGTATTTATTAATTGTAGGTCACACCAAATAATTATTGCGACAACATATTTTTTATATTATATAATTTATATTATTACAATAAAATAAATCAATTAGTGTAATTAATGTTACATTACTTTAAAATCATTGTAATTATTTCATATAAAAGTTAATTCTAGTAATTTCATAATTTTTTTTAATTGAACATAATTATTCACAATATGTAATTTATAACTTCAAATATGTATTAAAATTTTGGAAAATTTATAATCTAGTTAAAATATTTTTGTAGTGATTATAATTGCAAGAATTATTCTACAGTAATTTTTTTATTAAAATTTTTTTGTAATTAATTTTCTATGATAAATATTTATAACTTCTTAAAAGTAAATAATTATATTATCTATAGTTTGACCAAATTTTAAAAGTAAGGAAATATTTTTAAATATTATTTTTATCTATTTATGTTATGAGTTATGCATTGATAAGTTGTGATCGAATAATTAGATAGTTAGTTAGTTAAATATTAAGAAGGTATTAGTTATTTAAATAATTGATAATGAATACTTAATATTTGTAGTGTATAGTTTATATTTTCAATATAAGTTAAATTTAATCATTATTCATTAAATTATTATTTAATTATTTAGTGAGCCATGTATTTGAATTGTTTAAAAATCAAAAAATAAAAGGCATAAGGAAAGTTTTGAAGTTGCAATTTCAAAACTTATCCCATACTATTTGTTCTTCATTTGTAATTTTGAACACTATATAAATAAGGGGTGTGGTCATTCAATTTCACATTAACAAATGTGTGCACATGGGATGAGACATTCAAAAGGCTTGACCCAAAACAAAATAAAATTATACTCAATTTTAAAGTACCTACCTCCCCAACCTACTTATTTACCTAGTTAAGTAAATGCTTACTTTGACCTACCCACCTAAATTCATTTATATACCTACCCACTTATATGATTAGGTATTTAAACTAGGAAGGTAGGGCTTACATCCCTACCTTTTCACCTAAATAAGTAGGTAGGTATTTAGCTTAAATTCGTGGGCACTTACTTATGTACCTACCTAAGTACCTACCAGCCTAATATTATTATTTTAAAATGCCACATGGCATATTTACACTAGGCCACCTATCATAATATAAATCATCCAAGCATGTGAATTGAACATTTTAGATTATTTTAAAATCCTAATAATATTTATTTTAAATAATTAAATATTGGGACATGTGCCAACACATCATTTGCTTTCAATAGTGGACAAAATAATCACATCTTAGTCTCATGTGACAATATGTATATAATGGAATCAAAGGACGAACTTATATTTGTTGACTTTTTCATTCATTCAATACCCCTTGTCATTTGCGACTAATATCACATGTGATCTGTTTAAGGCAACTAAGGGGATTTTAATCGCAAATGTCATTTGCAACTAAAATTTAGTTGCAAAAACCTGTAAAAAATATGTGGATTTCTTCAAGGATATGGGAGTGTTCAAATTTGCAAGAATTAGTCTTACATTTATTGGTTACTTGAATGCAACCCAAAAGCTTCATTTGTTAGTACATGCATTCAAAGTGGACCACAAATAACACATTAGAACTTCCCAAAAAATTCAACACACAAAGGCCTATTGTGGATGTCATGTAAGAAAATATTAATCACATGTTCTAAACAATGCAAGTTACATATGGTCATTTGGTAAGTATTAATTTTACGAAACTTTTATACTATACTATTTTTACAACAAAATATGTATATTTCAAAAGGTACATTATAAATTCTATAAAAAATACATAACAATTGGTATAATTCAATATTGCAACAATGATTTTGTACTTCCTACAATACATAGTTTTTTCATGATTGAAAAAATAACCACTTTTGTTGTAGATGAATAACATAGTAGGTGGTAACCTATATGAATCAATGAAAGTAATATATGTTGCAACACCATTTTTCACGATCTTAAATCATTCTTACTACCTTTGTTGGCATGTAACAAGGTAGGTGGTAAGCAATAGGCAACATGTAAGCAATACAACAACAATTACAAGCTTTGTAACACCTTTCCTTGTGTTTTTATTTCCATTCTCGAGGTATGTTACAACTTATGTAATTTATTATTTTTCATGTTATGTTTTATGAACAATTGCTTTCCAACCCATTTAATATAGCCTTTTAGGACCCAACAAATACTCACAACCCAAGGAAGAACATCTAAGGATTCATGCACACTTGCACAAGTGTGGGATGGAAATGAGCCCCAAGCATTTCAAAGTGAAAGTCATTTTGAAAGTTGGAGTTTCAAAGCGTTTAGAATCTTTGGGACAAAAATGTGAATAATAAATTAAGTCCCCAATGCATTATTGTAAAGGTCTTGAAGTGTAAATATCAAAAGTGGATTCGCACTTTGCAATATTTGGAATTTTGAGTTGAAAGCTATGGCCAAAAAAAAGGTTATGAATCAAATTCACAATTTGATTCTTGACCATTAAAACCTAGGAACACAAATCAAATGACCTTTGATCAAGGTGTGCATCATGGCATTGGAAAGATCTTGTCTAAAATTATAACTTTGTAATATGAAATTTTTGAATCAAAATTAATATGGAAATTTTATGACCCCATAAAATCACATGATTCATAACTTGGGAATTCAAGAATTACACTTTAGAGTTGCAAGGATTTTAACCATTTTGATGCAACCTTCACCACCAATCAAAAAATGTATTTATAAGGAGGAAGGGTGGTGGTTTATTTCCAAATATGGTTCATGCAAGTCCAAAACAAGTTTGTGATTAAAAGTCAATTCCATTTGCATTAACCACGTACATTGTTTGGCTTGTGAAGGTGACTTGTGCATGAGATTCTTATGATTATCACATTGTCCTACTCCCATTTTAGATATTTTCTAAGTGCAATGAGCTAAGGAGCATGCCCCAAAATTTTCCCTCTTTTTCCCCTTTTTGGAACATTACCGTCAACTTAAAGGTTTATTCCCAATACCTTGAGATGAACTTAAGGGCATGACAAGTTCCAATGTTAGCAAATGTTTTTGTTTTTTCTCATAACATAAAGGGGGGAAAGTTGGGAGAGGGAAAAGTTTTCAAAGGTATGAATTTTTTTTGGGTTGAACATAGGGGATCAAATAACTAGATTTTGATTTTTTTGAAACCCGACTATATTATTACATTATTGTTGAAATGATAAACTTGGTAATCAATTTCCCTAGTTATTTTGTTGATAACATGTGTATGTTATGCATAAGGGTTGGCTTTGAAATGCCCAACTTAATAACCATTTGGAATATTATCAAGGTAGATGCAAAACTAAACCCCCAAAAAACAAATCTTCGTTCTTGGTGTAGTTCTCTTAATTGCCAATAACATTGATCAAATTTTGAAAGTTGAAAGAACAACCAAAAATGAAAATAAGATTACACAATGTAAACAAACAAAAAGTGACAATCAAAAAACCTTGTTGGGACAAAACATGGAAGGGTACAAATAAATTTTTGGTTTTAATTTGAATAATGATTGGGTTAGACATAACAATATAATTGTAGCAATTAAAATGACTCATGGAATTGACATTTAATGACACACCTTTGATCATCTTGGAATTTCATTAATAGTGAAGTGATTATTTCACGTATAGGTTTTTGAATGCACCTTGTATTACACGCGTGCTGGAATAATTTATTCATTTGAAGTTTCAGTTTAGTCATATTGGTATATCTAAACAACCTCATATCAATTCCAATTTTATGCTACATCAAATGGTACATTTGTTGATTGGGTTGAACAAAGTCAATCAATTATTTCATAAGGACATGATTGAAATTTTTACCATTGGCTCCTATTTGGAGGAAACCATATTTGTCTTGAATAATTTATAAAATCCCAATAATTTGGCACATGGCTCCAAGGACCTTGACCTTTTCATAACTATTTCTTTTGTTAAGGGTTTTTTAAATGGCAATTTTTTTAATAATATGATGCATTGCATGCACCACACATACATATCTAACTTGTTTGATTCATTGGAGAGGACAAAAGCAATGATTGGAAAAATATTTGTAGTTGTAAATAATTTTAACAAATGATTTCTTGACTTGCCAAATTTTAATGCTTCAAAGTTGTTCAATCCTAAGCATGATCTTGATAATGCACCTTAATTTTTATTTTTATTTTTGTTTTGATTTATTAAAAATTGAATTGCAAGATGATCATTATTCAATAATTCTTGCACTATATGTTTGAACCTTAAAAATATGAAACTACTTTTCATGGTTTGGAAGATCCCATGGTGACAAACAAACTACATTTTTTAATAAATTATTGTGTATGCTTGCAAAAATGTATCTCTAAATTCAACGATGGACTTTTCAAAGCTAACTTACTCTCATGGTGAACATAGGGGTGCAATATGTGCAAGCACTATTACAAAATGGGGTGTAATTCACTAACCTAAATCACTACAAGATCTTTAAAATGAAATAACTTCATTGCATTTTATTGATTTCACCTTAATGAAAGTTATTTCACTATAATATCATTATGTAAACATCATGTTTCAATACTAGTTAACATAATTCACTATCATAATTTACTATAACAGATAGGTTTATTTTTATTTTTAAAAAATATTTTATGGATGCTACTTTATGATATATCCTATATTATTTTAAGCTAATTTAGTTATTTTAACTTATATCTTATGTTATTATAAGCTATTATAAATTATTGCACCTTAAATTATTATACGTTATTTTACTTTAAGGTGTCTTAACTAGCTTAGTATAAGCTTTTAAGTTATTACAAATTAAATTATTCAACTAACTATAGGTTATATTTTAGGTTATTTTATTTAAAATTAATATATGTTATTTCAAGTTACAGTTAAAATTATTCAAGGTCATTATATTTTATGTTATTATAAATTATTTTATCTTGAGTATAATAACTTAAAATAATTTAAAATATAATACAATGATTTAAAGTAAAATAACTTAAAATAAAAAATAATAACCTATGAAAAATAATTTACAATATAATAACTACTAATAGCCTATGATATTATAACATATAATATTCATCAATAATTTATAATAAAATAATCACCAGTAATCGTAATATAACATATACTTACCAACAATAACTCGTAATACAATAACCACTAATAACCATTAATAAAATAATCATTAATAGTAATCAATAACCACCAATAGCCATTAATATAATAACATTAATAACCACCAATATCCATGAATATAATATTCATCAATAGCCACTGATATAATAACCACTAACATCTACTAACAAAATATCCACTAATAACCATTAATAAACATCAATAACCACCAATAGAATAACTACCAACAACCATTAATAAAATAACAACCAATAGAATAATTATTAATGGCCATTAATATAATAACAAATAATAGCCATTAATAAAATAATCGCCAATAGAATAACTACTAATAACCATTAATAAAATAACCACCAATAGAATAATTATTAATGGCCATTAATATAATAACAAATAATAGCCATTAATAAAATAATCGCCAATAGAATAACTACTAATAACCATTAATACAATAACCACCAATAGAATAATTATTAATGGCCATTAATGTAATAACAAATAATAGCCATTAATAAAATAATCGCCAATAGAATAACTACTAATAACCATTAATACAATAACCACCAATAGAATAATTATTAATGGCCATTAATGTAATAACAAA
>Ga0116226_10003281_pt1 | contig 14265 bp, 12 predicted proteins | sample S1TSphfallax_FD_89692 | JGI IMG/M metagenome (GOLD analysis project Ga0116226, IMG submission 89692) | Host-associated microbial communities from peat moss isolated from Minnesota, USA - S1T2_Fa - Sphagnum fallax MG | ecosystem: Host-associated > Plants > Peat moss > Unclassified | place: USA...
TAAATTAAATTAAACCATTGTTTAAATCTGTATAACAAGTTTTCAAATTTCCTCCAAATCATTCCTGTGATGACACTTGCCAATTTTGCACATATGCGGTACATGCGGTACATGCTCCTCTTCCATCCTTAGGAAAAACTTTGTTAATATTTTTCATAATTGGGGGCAAATCTTGATTAGTTGCCCCAATTTAACCTCCATCTTTTTATTTAAGATTTGATCTTACAACGATCCTTCCAACTTCCTTTCAAAAATATTTAGGCTTATTTTACATCCAAGTTGTTGCTCATTAGCCTTGATTGTTTCCACAACTATATGACTACATGATTCCTTTTCTTTACTCTCCTCATGGTAGGGTAAAACTTCCCAATTTCACTTTGGTCTTTCCTTGGTATCATTTGGTAATTTTTGAATATCCTTTGAAGTATCTAGACACGATTCTTTTGGAATATCCATCTATATTTGTATTTGTTATACTTCACCTACAAGCTATCAATGTATTATTTTGTTTCGATCCCACTTCATCCATCTTCTTTTTGTGGGACTATCTTTAGTGATGATATTTTCTTCAATTGGCTCCTTTAACCATTGATTTTGAGTGGCTACAATTATTGGGATAATGGGTATACATTGTTCCACAATAACAACATTGACCTTAACCTTAGGCTAAAAACATTTATTCTGATTTTATAAATGTTCCTTCCATAGTGGACAATCATTCCTCTAATGTCTTTATTTTTGACCTCAAAAACACTTTAGATCCACTCCTTGTCGATTTCCATTATTTTGATATAACTATTTTGGTTATAGCCATTTTGGTTATAACCAAGTTGGCTAGATTGTACATTTCGATCTTGTTGATACCTTTGATTGTTTTGCCATCCTTGATTTTTTTCTTGTCAATTATCTCACCATCCTTGACCTTTCCTTCTTCGGTTGTCATGATAAGAATAAATATATTTGCCATTTTATTTTTTCATGTTTGTACCTATTTGATTGGCACTTTAAGTTGTACCACATTGACAAGTATATCTTTTCCTAACATACTACCCTCCCAACTTCAATGAACAATCATTAGCTTGATGGCCTTATCTTTGATAAAGGTTGCAATTTTTTTGTAAAATTTTGCATTATTTCATCAAATGGCCTTCATTATGCCATTTTTGACAAAACATTCCCCATTGATATCTGTCATTAGGCTCCTTGCGATTTTTCCTTCTTCTTTCCTCTACTCATCATTAGCCGATTTCTCACCTAAATCTTCAATATTCGACAATGGTTGAGATCATCTACTCCTACGTGTGGTAGGGATCTCTTATTCAATTTCCATTACAAAATTAGCTACTTCAATAATCATTGCTCTAAGCATTCCAATAATGGTTAATTTTAACTTCTTCCTTAGTCCTTCCTTGAAAGTCTTTCTCAGATATACATCATTTGGGTATTGTAGTATTATTACACATAATTGTAAGAATTTGTTGTAATAATCTTCCACAATTTCATGTTTCCATTGTTTCATTTCTCTCAAAGTTATTATAATTTGTTTCTCATTGTGTATATCATTAAATTTTGAAATAATTGTTCCCTAGGCTGCAACAAGGTTTGTTGTTTCATAATGAGTAAACCAACTTGTTTTTTTTCCTCATAATGTGGTAGGAAAATATTGTAATTTATGTGCATCAATATCCTCACCATTTATTACACACATTTTGGCTAATCTTCTTGTATGAATTATCGCATCATAACAATCATAAAACTTTGGCATGAATGGGATTTATAATACATTTCCCACCACTATTGCCATTGTTGGAAATACAAGTATTACCTCGCTATTGTGAATTGGGGAAATAAATTAGTTTGTTGTGCAACAAATGTTGGTCTTATTAACTACGATAGTGGTTGTTGTTCAATTGTTTCACACAATGGATTCTTTGTTGTATTAATTGTTTCTGGTGTTGTTATATTGTTATCATTGTGTGGAAATGGCTCTTATTTGAGTTTAATATTAAACAAGTTTGTTAAAAAATGATTGATTAGAGTGAGAAACCTATGGATTGACTACAAGGATTGCATTCCTATTTTGGTAGGTTTTTGTTAAGGTATGAGAGTTTACAGCCAAGATTGTGCTTCTTTGACATGCTCCCAAGCTCCTTGATAGACTCAAAGATGAATCTGAAGTGAAAATAATGGAACTGCAAGGAGTTGGGGCACGCTCCCTGGCTCACAGTACTTTGGGGGTAGAAGGGTGTGTTGGAGCTCCAGGATGGGACTAGGAAGAGTGACAAACATCAACTACTGACATGGACCTACACAAAAGTAAACACAAGGTGGTTAATGCATAGTTGGAGCACTTTTGGTGTTAGGACGAGCCACAAGCAAACTCGGATTCAAAAAACTCACCACATCCTAGACTTGGGGGAAGCCACCACCTTCCCCCTTATAGTATATTTTGTGTCTCTCCACGAGGCCCACATCCAAATGGCATTTTGTCCCGGGACTCCCAAATGGGAGTCTTGAAATTCCCAAAGTTGGGACTCCCACGACTTTGGAGCCCCACAATTTTATGTGCAGACCTTCGATTGAGATGAGGTTTGAAGCAAAGTTGTCTCCCTTGTTGATTTTTTTTCAACGATATGTCACATGCCACCTACACACAAGGAAATCGAATTGATTCCCAACTTTTAGTGGTCGGGAGTCAAACTACCAATTTGACTCCCGACCCTTCTTTTGGCCATAATTGGTGTTTCAAATGTCCAAATGGGTCATGCAAGCCCATTTTATACATTTATGTTTCAATAGCTTTCCAATGGTATAAAGAACTCCTCAATCCATTAGGTTTTGACCCCTGTAATTGTTCTTTGAACATTCGAAAATCCACCGACATTCCAACTCCCAAGGTGGAAGCTCCTTTGGGATTGTGAGGCTTCATTCCCTCACACTTTCTTTCACTCCTGGGCTTCCTCTCTTAGCCCACAACCTTGCAAGCCCTTGCCTTGGTCACGAACCCAAGGCTAAGGTTGTGACATTCTCCTTCATGTTATGATGACATTTAAACTTCATCATTTTTTTAGGTGTAATTGACATTGTGGACTACACATAAACATCAATTGTAATAGATTGCACCCTTTCACCATTGTTTGTGTGGTTAGCATAAACACTTTTTGAAGCAATGACTCCCAAAGCTAATTTTTTGTCTTACTACCCAAAATTCAACATTTATAAGATCTTTTCTCACTTCTTTTTATAAATTCCTCTTTATATTAACATATTCATGACTTTTCTTCTTATTAGTCATGGGTTCCCATGAATATATACCCACTACCCTTCTTATACCTCATATTTCAATGATTTATGTCCCTTTTGTTAAAGGTGAAAATAAATAAGGTAGGTATTAACATGGTTTTTTATATTCTTTTGAAAAATGCATTTCATTTCCTCTTGTTTTTAGACAAAATTCGCTTTTTTTTCTTCCAAACACCCATAATGTATCACATGACATCCATTTCTCAATTAAAGTGTTGATGTTTACTTTGTTAAATTATCTACAATCTATTAGTTTAATAACAAGATGTGTCAAATAATTTTTTTTTCAATACGTAGCAACATGAATAAACAAACTAGTATGGGAAGCCATCATTTATACTTTGTTAATTCAAATACATCTATAATCAACATTTTATTTTGAATACACCATGTTTTTGTATTCCCATGTAACTTATTTATGATTAATTATTGAACATTTTATGGTAATTCCCAAAATTGTTCCATAAAACTCTCCCATGTTTTTTCTCCTAGTTCTCTCTGAGGTGTATATAGATATTTTGCTATAGACCATCCAATATTATTTAATTAACATAATCTTTCTTGAGCCATCTTGATGGTAATGACCTCCTTTAATTTTCCTTTTCCCTAATTGAGCATAAACATTGTTCACCATCACTCATGCCAACCTTGATAAAATTTATTATAATAATTTACTACTATTTTGATTTTGCCATATCTTACTCATAATACATGAAGAAATTAGAGTACATAATTATATATTATGCTCTTTCTATAGTCATTTAAAATGAATTACCCTTTTTTTCCTAAGCCAATGTATCCCATACAAATCCTTAAATCCACATTGAAAAACAATTATTAAAATGTGTAAATAGAAAATTTCCAAATCAACTTCATATACCTCTAAAAATGGTTTTTCAATCATTTATTGTAATAACAGTGGTAATTGTTTTTCATCAATGATTAATCTTTAGAGTAATACAATTCATTTTTGCAACTATATATTATGAATTTTTCAATCCATCTACAATGGAATTGTAACAAATCAAGAGGTATCCACTATTTAATTAATGCATTAATATTTGGTTTATTTATTTATTTCATATTTCATGCTTACAATGTGATTAATTGTTACTATTTTTATCCACTTTTGTTAAGACAAAAACACAAACTATTATTGGGAGCCATTTTCTATACTAAAATAATTTTTCATAGTTATCAATGTATGGAATATAATTTTGTAATGACCACACAATTGTTTTTCTATGTAATTTTTGTAGGATTAATTCCTATATACCTATAAGCAATAATTTAAGCCTATCAACAAATTCATTCTAATTTTGTGGACAAGATCTTGGAGTATATAAATATGCTTGAAATGTCCACTTGTACATGCAGTGATCCCTAAGCAAGTGTTTTGATTCCTTTATGGGTAATGTAATCTTTTCCCAAGGGACAAGATTATATCCCTTTAACATGTTTCCATACCATTGTTTTGTCTATGGACATAATACCCTTTCAAACACGTCTCTCTTGCATGGTGTTGCTCAATTTCAAAAATTAACTTACGAAAATCTTGAACATAATTGGCACCCTCCAATGACATATTTCTTACCATTCTACCAAGTTGATCAACACAAAAGGCTCCTAAATTAGAATAATGTTTACCCCCATATTGTAATTGTATCCATTTGCTTAAAATATACATAGTACAAAATCCCACATTTATTAAATACAATTTTTCATGTTCCACTATCAAATTATGTTATACCATATCAAACACATAATAATAACTAGTACAATATAATTTTGCATCACAATCCCTAGCATGGTCGTCAAATGTTAATGATGTTTTTGTCAAGAATTTAGTTCTATGTTGTTGTTGGGTTCTTGTTTACCACACTACATGTAGTACCATGTACCTAAGTAGTATGGACATATTTTATGAAGTTAATTTTGAGACCAACAATCAAAGTAAAAAAGGAATCATACACACTTAGTAATGACAAATGACAATATGGGATGTATTGATAAACTTGAATACAATAACATGTTTGTTTTGGGCCACCGCCAAAAGAACATTTTTTGCCCCTTATATCTCAATTCTTTTCCTTACTTCTTCAAACATTCAAATAACTATAACCTATGATGTATTAGTAGTATTAGTTGTTTAGTATGCCAAAAATAATAATAACCAACTTTGGCAGGACCCTGTCAAGTATTAACCTTGCACAATGGGGTGTCTATTTAAGTTTAGTAAGGTGACTACCTAAGTTTGATAAACCGACTGCTTGATTTCAACAAGCCTTTACTCAATATTGCTACAAGTGTTTGATACTTTTTATTTTGGTAAGAACAACTTCCACATATTCCTAACAAGATAGTAGATACATTTGAATGGTTAGTTATGGGACAAGAATACAATGAAAATGTGTCTCTTATCCACATACCATCCACCCTTTATGATGCCATGGTGGGTCCTAGTTCACTTTGGTTTTTTTTACTATGTATTGTGCCCTTGCTCTACTCATTTTCAAGGACTATTTGTTGGGCCATTCCCTTGGGACTTAAACCTATTTTACATTATGAATAACTTGGACCTTAGGGGTAGGGGGATAAGTAATTTTCAAACACAATTAAATAAAATACCTAATAACTTGGAATTAAGTATACACACTTTGAAGTAGGTAAATGGAAGCAAATGATTTGATATTTTATTTATTTGAAAGATTTACTTTGTTTTCATTTGTTGCATTTTATTTTGTTCTAGCACAATTTTGGCTTTGAAACACCTTGTGTTAGATATATATTTAAATGTTTTGTATAAAGTAAATGAAATAATCTAAAGTAAAATTACACAATATAAATAAATAAAATTTATGCAAATATCATTGCATGTACCTCAAGTGTATTTTACAAGTTTTTAACTTTGGAGGTCACCTAATGTCAAGTAATCAATAGGAGTTCAATTCCAAGTATGAAGAACTTTAGATCACAAAAGCTTCAATTACTAGATTTTGTCTAATGAAATACACCTAAAGCCTTTTTGCGGAGGTTCATTGTCTAGGTCATTTAATGTGATATAATTATTTGGCTTGTATAAAATGTCCTACCCTTTTAATTAACTTGTCAAAAAATCATTGTTTCACACATGTTTTATTTTTAAAACCTTATTGAACCTTTCAAAACTATGTATGCTTGTAGTGTGTAATTGTTTTGAGGTGCATATATGAAATTGGCACATTGACACAAATAATATGTTTCAATATATCATAATTTATCTTACTTCACATTTAACCATTTATACATCACATTGTAAACATTGTGTTAAAAGTAAATGTTTAGACCCTTGCCTTCAACACAATTAATTATTTTCCCAATGTGCCATACATGTATCATGTGATAAATATTTTGATTTACCTACATTTACCCATTTATGTTCACGAGGTGGATGTAGATACAAACATTGACACCATGACCTTTACCTTGTGAACAAAATAAACTGTACCACTTATTTACACATATACTTGAATATAGACTTTTGCCAAAACTTATATATTTTGGATTAGACTTTTTCTAAAGACTATACATATTCGTTTGGCTAATAATTACATTTTTCAATTTTTTTAGTTGACCTTCATCTTTTTTATTTATAGTTAGAACCAAAAAAAAAGAAGTTACTTTGAAAACTAACTACAACATTGGTGCAAACACACAACCACCAAGAGGATTTTCAAATATGAGATGGGGATTGCAAATGGTCATTGTAACAAATCCTTGGTGTACACTATCACTAAATATCACCAACAAAGGTTTTCATAATTTTATAGTTAATCAAAGCTCATTACTAATGTTGAGTTCTTTTTAAGCACATTACCATGCATGTTGAACTTTTGTTATTGTTGTGCACATTCAAAGCCTCATCACATATGTGAAGTTCTTGGAAAGATGTGATTTCAAAGATGCATATTATATGGATATGTCCCTTTAGAGCATCTCCACCCACACTAATAAAATGACATGTACATTGTATTTTGGATGAAATACAATAGGCAAATAATGTGAAAGTCACTTAGACCTATAAACATGTGCAATATGTAGTGCATTCCAAGAGGGCTAATAGAAGGAAATTATAATTTTTGATTGGTCAACCATAATGATTAGCCCAATTGATGACATTTAGATAACTTTGCATTATACTTTCCATTTTTTTGCGTCTATGGGTAGGGTTGGGGGAAAATAAACTCTTTATGTTGGATGTGACAAGCTATGATAAAGGCATGAATGGGGGATGTGGATAGAGATGGTTTTATTATACACATGTTGTGGTTATGTAAATAATTTGTTCAACATGTTCAACCTATTGCAATTGATCACACATATTAAACTCATAAGGCATGTCAAATGATATCAAACCTCATAGAACATCACCAATGATGATACCTTAAACATGTATTACATCATCAAAAAGTAGACCCAAATGATAATCCTTATAGTATGGTTAATGTAAGAATGATATTGAAATGCAACAATCACTAGGAGAAAAAGGGCATTTTTTAACCAATCGGTTTTTGAATACATGTTGTCTTCAACTTTGTTTCGACTGCACAATAATATTTATTAAAAAAATCCACGTGGACGGGATGGCATCTCAAATGAGTTGATGTGTTGACTAGTTTGGTAAGTGTATGATATTGATCACTAACGAGTGTTCACCATCAAAATAATAAAATATAACCCAATTGAGGAGTTGAGAATTCCACTTTGCCATGACATTATGCCATGTCAAGTCAATTGTTTAACTATTTTAATGGACCTTTTTTTGAATGGATGAAAAAAGGATATTGATGGATGAAATATTGCATGCATTTTCAACTATACTTCAACTTTAATTATCATTACCTATACTGTACCCACATATTACCTACCCACCTACCTATTTATCATTATTTACACCCTACGTACATGTTACCTACTTACTATTGTAACTTATACCTACATATTACATACTTACCTACCTAAGTACTTACATATTATTGACCTACATAACTTAACCTACACCCTATTTTAAGTCACCTATATTATAATCTAAGTCTATTTAACCTACAATTTATCACCTACCTATAATTACCTTGGTATATGTAATAAAGACTTACCTAACCTACAAAGTATTACCTACTTACTTACAAGTACCTAAAAGCAATTTACAACAAGTGTACTTGCTTAACCTACAACCTACCTAGGTAGCTAATGAGGCATGTAAACATGTAGGCTACCTAGGTAGCTAGGTTGGATAACTAGAGGGGCTAAATTTAAATGGGGTGGCAAGGCAAAGTAAGTTATGACTACCTACCTATTTATTAGCTACCTAGATGCAATAGAAGGTCCCAAGTAAATAATAGGTAGATATCTTAAGTCACATGTAGGTAAGTAGGTTACTTAAACTAATTAGGTATAGGTAGATAGGTATTAAGTAACTAGGTAACTAGGCAAGGCTTTTAGATAGCTACCTACTTGATTTTTGTTTAATCATGGTGTCAAGACTCACAACCTACCTATTTATACCTACCTAAGTGATTCACAACCTACCTATACTTAACCTATTACTACATGCCTAGGTCTACATAGGCTTTAAGTTAGGTAAGGAAGCTAATTAGACCTAGGCTAGGATAGCTAACTAGGCTAGGCAAACTACTTTAGTTGCAAGGGTCCAATTTTGTGGTATAAAATAATTGGTATATAATTTTATGGCATTTTACATATTCATTAAAATGACAAAAAAATTCCACAAAATTAAAATTATATCATTTATAATGTTTTTAATTATATCATAAAATGACATTCATTTATAAATGATTCCATTTATGCCATTGAATGTCATATGATGCCATAACTAATTATGAATGGATGAATTTAATGTGGCATAAAGTACGAATGAATGAATGATTTAATGTGCCAAATAATATGGATGAATGGATGGTATGACATATAATAGTGGTGGCAATGTGTTAGCGAGAAATTCAAATTTTGAATTATAGTTGAAAACTACTTGAAACGATGTCAACTTGCATAGTTGAAAGTTAGTTGATGTTTCGACTATAATCAGATACTTCATCCATCCATGGATGAAGGGACTACCCTTATATAACATTGTCATTCACTTTAAGTTTTCTTTGCGCTCTAGTTTGATTTTTATTTTTATTTTTGTACAATTTGTTTTGTTTTATCTTGCTTTTCTTTAGGCCCAACTTGTGTTTAAAAGTTTAAATCATGTAGTTTAATATCAACTCATGGATTTTTTCAAGTGAGTACATCGTGCCTTTTGCATGTGAAGAATTTCAAGTTTTTCATTTTGGGGTTATTGTTAAGTTGTTTTTTTTTAATCATGTTCAAACTTTTTTATATTCTTTTCATTGCATTTTTAAATATATATATTAAGCACATTAAAGTTATATGATGTCTACACAAGTGAACATGAATAACACGAGGAGACAAGCTTATGGAGTTTGGAAACCACCACTACACATGCCTCTTACAATTGTAGGTGTTTAAAAAAAAAAATCTTTTTTTTTGTTTATTTTCCATTTACCAAGATATTTCTTCTTTTATTTTTCCACCATGTTACCTTTAGTTAAATTCGTTTTTAGCTAGGTTTTGTTTTGAACTCTTGCTAGTTTTTTTTTCAACTAGGTTTTTTGTTGAACTTTCATTAATGTAACTAGATTGGTTTTAGTACACTTAAGTGCTTAAGGTAGTCTAGATCTAAGGGGAGGGCTCTTTTGTTTTTTTTGTCCAAGAAAATGTTGAACCCCTCGTCTTGGCGCATCTGAGGCATTAAAAATGATAAAAAACAGATTAAAAATAAGAAAGTTATGGCCCCCAAAGTAAGGGGGGTTCAAGAACTCAAAACAACAAACCACAACCAGTTCTTGAACACCCAAAAACTCTTTTTATGTTGCTATCTTGTTATCATAGTTCAAAGATTATTTATATAACTTAAGGTGGCGCTCCTATAACACTTTAAATCATTTTAAATGAAGAAGAAATGAGAAAGTTATGAGCTTTGAAAGTAGGAGGGGTCCAAATAGAAGAAAAAAGAAAAAAATGTTTTGTAAGTATGAAAGTTTTTTTCTTCAACTCTCATTGGTTTTCTTCTTTTCCAATTCCAAAACAAACACTTGGGCAAGGAGAGCTAAACTTATGAACCTTTTCAACCATCAATGCAAGTAAGGTTTTGATTATGTTTGTTTTAGTGACCTACTTTCAACTAAATTTCAACTATATAATTTCTTCGATATTATGATTGGGTTCAACTATATTTTAATTAGGTTTCAACTATGTTTGTCAACTATGTATAAGATAAACCCATGATGTGTGCCATTTCTATTTTTTGTTATTTAATTATATTTTTTCTAAATTTCAATGTGTTTTTTCTTTGTCAAACTTCCTTATTCTTGAGTAATAAATGATGATGTTTTTATTGATTTTCAATTGTTGTAACTAATTCACAATTTTTTTCTTGATGCATTATAACTTAGATTCCTAGTGAGTTTTCTCATTTCTAACAACTTTCATTGTTTTAAATAAAAATGTAGGGTACAATTATGAACAAATCAAAAGACGTGGTCCAACAAGGCAACAATCCAATTAAGCATGTCAACAACGAGTTCACACCATTAGTGCATAAACATGGGACAACCACCTTATAAGAGAAGCATTTTGTTGTTCCAATAAACGTTTGTTTAATAACATTAGCATCTTTGGAATGATGGAACCATTTCCTACATGGGAATAATGTTTCCTTGCATAATTTTCAAATTATAATAGGTTTTGCATTCTTAGTTGATAATGTATAGATAGACTATGCTTTGATTATGGTTTGATTTTCTTTAGTTATTTTTAGCTAGGTGTATTATCCCTATAGTCTAGTTTTAATAGTCTTACAATTATGATTGTAATTTGTGTAGAGTTGTAATTTGAACTACACTTCAACTGATTTACATAAATTTTGATTTATTTTCAACATATTTTCAACTTGCTTTCAACTACCTTATAGTTGATATATTTACTTTGGCTTGATTTCACATATGTTGGATGACCTACAAACAACAAGATGCCATGTATCATGCAAGTGTGTAACACAAATGTCCACGTGGCACAATATCATATGTTGACATTTTCAATAAATCAATGATTTCAAGATTTTGAGACAATACACATGGCACACATCAAATAATTTAGTTTGATAATGGACCATGAATGCCCATGTGACACATGTCAATGTTCCATTGATTATAATACAATTGAATAATAATAATAATAAATTAATTCCATGTTTTTCCTCAATGACATGACACATGCCAATGTTACATAGGTTGTAATATAGTTGAAAGATTGTCATAAGATACATTGGAATACAAGAGGGGGAATATTTTTTCCCGAGAAAAGGGGGACTCATTGTGCAGATTTCCATTGTTTTCTATTTTGTTTTTCTCCTTGCAAGAATACATATAATTGATTCTTGTTTTGATATAAAAAACTATAGTTTTTTTTTTTTTTTTTTTCTTTTTGTCGACAAATCAAGACTAGAAGGTAGTTGTAATGACATGGAAGTACACCATAAGTAAATAACTCCATGTGATGAAGGTAGCTAACCTTCCTTAAGGTACGTGGCAACAAAATTGAAGATTTGGGTAGGAAGGTAATTACATTTTTGCACATCCTTGGGTTTTGATTTTAATTGTTCCCATGGTTCTTTCATTTTTGGAAGGTAGGATTGCCCAATGGAAGGCAGTCCTAAGGTATGATCTTTTCCTACATTTTTTACATTGTGTTTATATTGAACAACCTTCATTGGGTGTGAATTTGGGACTACCAAATTCATATATATACAACATGAAATGCTTCAACCAATTTGATTTAACAAAAATCTATGTTGGATTTTACCTCCAAAGCTATTGCTACTTATGAACAATTGGAAACTCTTGTGTATTGATACATGGAGTCAGTTGGAAATTGTGTACTTTGCTTCAATATGTTGTTTGCCATGTTTGAAGCATATGTAGGTGTTGGTGAAGTTGGGGGTGTCATCACAAGTGTTAGATAGAGTGACACCATCACAAGTGTCAAACAAAAGATGGGTTGTTGCTACAACTTTTCGAGTTTTTTGAATCATCAAATATCAAAGTACTCTTAGGCCTTTGTAGTTGGCACCTAGTCTTCTAAAAATTAAAACAATACAAATTTATTTTGGTCATCCATGATCAAGGCCTTCTTCAACGCATAATAGTTACTTGTGGAATTTTCCTTATATTCTAAAAGCACTTTTGAACAATCATTTAGGCATATTTTTGTTCTCCTTTGTTACATGCACATTGTGTAACAACTTCACAATTTTGAACCCTCGTTCAAAAATGTTTGCATGATTTACACCTACTTCCAAAACTTTTATGCACTTGTATAAGTTATTCATTATTATTGTTTTACCAGGAGTTTCATTTTTGTTGGGGTCACTCTTTTACTTTCTTGTTTGGTCTCTAACCTTTGACATACATTCTTAAGGATCAACCAATAATGTATGAAAGCAAACACATGCCTTTCTTCATGTGCTTGAATTTGTAAAGTTGTAAAATTTTGTGTAATGTATCTTCATTAGGAATGTCATTTTCGTGTTGAAGGAAACCATAACTTGATAGTTGATGCAACATTTTGCCATGTCATGCTTCATGCATTTTCACTTTCTCTCCAAGCTTCTACTTGGGCACTTTCCATAATTTGCAAGTTGATTATTATTATAATGTGCACCAATGCACTACAAAAGATGGACTATTTTGCTCATTCCATGTGAAAAGATTGTGTGAAATGTGAAGAACAAACATACATCATGTGGAAAACAAATCTTTTGCCATAATTTTTTCTCCAAGTTTCTTTCTATCACAAAAATTACTACAAGATGTTCTTGTGTTGCCATGGTTGGAAGCAACAAAAATCACATGAAAAAATATGACAACATGATCAATGATAGTTGATTATGTCTATAGGGTATTTCTCAAACTTCAATATCCTCCACCAAATTATTATAAATCTTGACTTGAAATGTCATGGCGCCTTTAATTTATTTGTGGGTGCAAATGATGTTGGGGTGTGTTTGTTTTATTTGATAGAAGTAGTGATGTTGCATTGTTATTGCAAACTCACATATGACCTTTTATTAACAATGCTCTAACTACTAATTAGCAAATTCATTGTGAGGATGCAAAGTACCTTGCCATGGTATTAATGGGTAAGTTTCCTAGTCTTTAATTTAAAGGACTTCCAAATAATGTATCTAGTTAATAATGATAGGTGTAAACTTATCGTTTTTTAGTTACTAACAAAAGAAGATACTAGGTTAGTTAGTCCTTGAAGATAGGGTGGTTTGCAACTGGGCTAGACATTATTTAAAGACTTGTGAAGGAGATTTGGATGAGCTCTCTATTTTGTAAGAGAATATGAGATGACCTTTGATGGCTAATGAGTGGTAGGGAATTTAATTGGTTCCTCATTCTTTCTTCTTGGATTCTTGGATTTTGTCGAGACTATTGTGAAGGAAAAGATGTATTTTTTAGGTTTAGAATACAAGAGGGGGTATTCCAAAGGGGAAATTGTTACATTATATATTTTTCTTTCGATTTCTTTCGATTTTCCAACTTGCAAGTAAATATAATTAATGTAGAAGATTATTATTTTTTGTTATTTACAATTTTTTCTTGGTAAATAGCCATTGGATGGTGGGTGTAAAAACATTGAAGGAAACTATAGTGGAAGGTAGCAACTCCAAATGGTCAAGGTAATTTGTACCCTTCAATTATAATGTAGCTGCAATTTGATTCCAAATGAAACATTTATATTGTGTAATGTACACATTGTAAATATAGATGTAATTAATCATGTTTGAATTTTTAATAAATTTGCATTTTAGTTGCATTTGGCAACTACATTACA
>Ga0116226_10003282_pt1 | contig 14264 bp, 8 predicted proteins | sample S1TSphfallax_FD_89692 | JGI IMG/M metagenome (GOLD analysis project Ga0116226, IMG submission 89692) | Host-associated microbial communities from peat moss isolated from Minnesota, USA - S1T2_Fa - Sphagnum fallax MG | ecosystem: Host-associated > Plants > Peat moss > Unclassified | place: USA...
AATGCTAACCAACAAACCTCTGGATAGAAAAATTGGATTATTAAGTCAGGGGGATTAGCACAAATTAATCCTGGAGTTAGCTATTAATCAAGTGATTAACTTGTAGGATTTGTGGATTCCACTATGAACCTTAAACATTTGCAATTGAATCCATGATAGTTGTTGTGATACCTAAGCAATTTGAAGCTTTATGTGGACTTTTTCATCCACCCTACAACTAAACGCGTAATAAAATCTATATTCAAAATGGTGTTTAATAATGCCATGTTGATATTCATGGATTAAACATTACACTTGTTGCCATATATACAAAGAATGTCTATTGTTGCATACAATAATTAGCACATGACCCCATTAACTCAATAGAAAACAAAATAATCATGCCACCAAACACATGAAAAATACCCAATTTACCTATGTTGCACAGTCATCAATAGTGAATAAATTCTTCCAACTTTTGGGTCTTGGCATGTAAGGTTAATTATTTCTTTGGGCCTTCATGTAATATAATACATAATAGATTTTATGGAAGGGTGTAGAAACCCAATAATGCAAAGTTCCAAATCCTTGATTTAGGGATTACAAACATGATTTTGACATAGGGGTTAAAGTGGTACCTCATGTACCATTGATAACACCTTTGAAATATTAATCCATGCTCCCTTATTTGTGCCCAATGTACAAGTATCAATTGTCTTGCCATTGTGTGGAAGTGTTTGGTTTATCAACAAAAGGGCAACCTCATTATTTTGCACTCTATCCACTTCATCCGTAACATTTTCCAAACCTATTGGAGTATTTGGTTGTAGCCCTTTGTGCACTATCAATTTGTGGACAATTTCACATGCTTGTAGATCTACCTCAGAGTGTAAACCAACACCAAGCTTTTCAAACAACATTTTTTACATACTAAGCATTGTGTCCATGCTTGATTACAAGTTTTGTATTGAAACAAATGCCTCCTCCACCTTTGACTCCATTACAACTATTTCCATAGACTTCCTTAAACCCTACTCCACTTCACCAAACATAGATGATGTTGGCAACTCACCATGGATCCAAAACAGTAAAGTGTGATTGTGTATAACTTGGAAAACCCTTAACCCTATATGTAAATAATAACTATCACCTATTCATTCACCTAACAAGGCATTTAATATTGTTAGTAGTATGACCCACTACCAAGAGATGAATCCAATTGAAATGGAATTGATCAAATGACCCAATTTACAAATTCAGTTCTTTGGATGAGAATGGATATAAAAAACAAACAAACAACTTGCCACCTAATCAACCTACCCATTTTTTCAAGAGAAAGGTTCATATTATTATGTGGTTGCATAACTAGATAGTTATATTGTTACAAGAGTTCACATATAAAATAATGGTTTGGCCGTGAAAGAAACATGCCAATGCCTATCATTTAAGCAAATAGAATATTAAAGACATTTTCAACTATTTTTCCTTGCATCAATTTGCCAATGGCATTTTAGAAAAAGAAAAGAAAATACTTATCCAAAAGACATCATCACACACAATAATTAGAAGGACTTTGTATAAATTAGGGATTCAGATGGACTCCTTTAGCATTGTATTTTACAAGCGGAGGTTTCAACTATTTAGAAAGGTGCCATGCAGATGTTTATGATGGTGGACATTTTCTTGATCATGCCATTGGTTGTAAATTATTATTGGTTAGATATTGGTGGTTGAACTTATTCAAAGATGCACTTAATTAGGTAAAATATTTTGATGCATGTCTATGGTTGGGAAAGCCACAAAAGTCTAGTTCCATGCCATTGGTGCCAATTTTAGCTCAATCACCATTTGAAAAATGGGGCATTGATGTTGTTGGTCCCACTGCACTAACATTAAGAAACAAACAAAAGATATATTTTAATTGCCAATGAATATGTCACAAAATGGACTAAAACTCAAGCGACTAGGATGGATATTACAAAAGTACTAGTGGTCGTTCAATTTTTATTTGAATATATCATTAGTCAATTTGGGTGCCCCCTAAAATTCTAGTATGCAACTGTGGAACCCACTTTGGAAATATAGCTATTGGACAATTGACTACAAAATATTTAATCAAACATTGGAAAACTATTCCATATCATCCAAAAGCAAATGGTCAAACTGGAAAAATTAATGGATTACTTTGTGGCATTTTAACAAAGACCATAATGGGGGTTGGATTTGATTAGGACACCAAATTGTTTGGTGCATTATGGGCTTATCAAACTACCTATAAAATTCCAAACACCATTTCAACTAGTTTATGGACGAGAAGCAATTTTACCAATTGAATTAGAATTTCCTTCCCTACATATTGCATTACAAAAAAGATTGTCCTTGGATGATTCACTTAAAGACTGATGTCCAATTGGAAAATTGGATGATATTCATTGATATGTTTTATAGAATATAAAAGTGGTTCAAAAAAATGGAAGGATTATTATGAGAGTCTATTAAAATCAAAATAATTTAAATATAAAAATCTTGTATTATTATATGATAGTCAATTTCAAAAACTCCTTGGGAAATTAAAAATGAGGTGGCTTAGATTGTTTCAGGTTTTGGAGGTTTTACAAATGGTTCAATTCAATTGGCCATTTTAGATGGTGAAATATTACCAACACGAATTAATGGTGATTGATTATATTATTGCCAACATTATAATTATTTTTAAAAAAATGTGCTAAAGAAATAAATTTTAGAAGGTAGAATTAGGGGTTAGAAAGGGGGAGGACTATGTTTTTCCAAAATTCAATTTTTTCAGTTGGTAGTGAGTTCATGTGAAATTAGTTATAGAGGTTAAAGGCTAGGAAAGGGGAAACCTAGTTCACTTTATTTCTCTTGTAAATTTTTGTCACAACTTTTGTTTCTCCTTGTTTTGGGGATAAGTAGCAAAATTGTATAAAGACTTATAGTAAAAGTTAAAGACATTGAACAATTTGAATTGATGAAATCCAAGATTACATGTAGAATTGAAAGAAAATCAAGACCATAGTGCCTAGAAGGAAAATATGGGGTTGGAGAAGGAAAGCCATATATACATAGATTTGTTGAATGTAGATTGGAAAGCTTCATCGATAAGCATAAAGGTGTTTAAATGCGAAGAGAAAATAAAGAGACCAGTTTGCATATGTTTGGGGAGTGCATGAAAAAAGGAATATTCATTGAATTTGCAACAATTTGAAGAAAGGGAAGAACGGCAAAAGTTGTTGGGGGAGGGGGGGGTAAAGTCAATAAGATCAAAACTCAAATTCTAGTAATTGAAATCGTTATTTTTTTATTTGGTAGCATTCCAAGATATTATATTTAAATTGAGATTTTTAAATCTAGACCTCTAGCATATTGAATCAAAAAGAAATTGTATCAAAATAGATTGGATGCTTACAAAAATATAAAGAATGGGTGTTTCATATATTTATAATGTTGCCCATTTGGTTTATGTTTTTCATGAAATTTGTGCAAATCCAAAGAGGTTTTAGTTAATATTGCAAATTGTAGGCTATTCCAATTGTGTATCACATTTTATAATATTGATTTGCACCTTCTAAAACAAAGTGGATTTCATTGAAAGAAAAGTCTAAACTTACACCAGAAGATACATTTGTGTACATATAAAAATAAAAATACTTCCCTTTCGCCACTTACATGTGTAAGAAGAGTTCAATTCTAGACAATAAAAGTGGGGCAAAAATGTAACTAACTTGGGGCTTATTGGGAACAAAATATTATATTTAAGTAATAATAAATACATAAATAAATAACTAAATCAGCAAGTGAAATAAAGTGAGAGTTCATAAACAAAACGACAACTTATCCTTGTTTTTTCTTTGCTTCCTCTATGTTTTGTGTGGGGAAAGTGGGGTGGTTAAATAACATTATTTAGAGATTTTGTAAGGGGAGTGGCTTATTGTTTCAATTGGTGCCTTTGTAAGTCCAAAATGAAAATTAAACTAGGAAACATTGGGTAATTGGGGTATTGAAATATTGGGACATTGAATCAAATTAGAATTGGATGTTATGACAATATTTAAGGATTTTAAGAAATAAACACATGTGTTGTTGACCCTCCCTATAATTATTGAAGGGATTCTTGTAATATTTCATGCTACCTAATGTATATGTTAACATTATATTGAATGTAATGAATCCAATTGTGTCTTGTTGATTAGTTACAAATTTCATTTGTTTATATATAATTGAATTGCTTAATGGCGATTAATGTGAGCACACCTAGATGTACAACCATGGTGGTTAATGATATGGAGACTATAGGTGTTGAAATTATCCTTGGAAGTGGAGAGCAATCCAAAAAGTGATGCCAAAGTTGGGACGTTGTTTCAAATTTTGACATTATGCAAAAAAATGCTAGCCCCAATCAAGGCACTAGTCATAGAATTTTATTTTATTTACAAACCCAAAGCTAAGAATGGAATGGTAGGTGGAAGAAAAATCATTGTGAATGCCCAAGTATTGAATGAAGTCATGCATTTACCCATATCTAAGATTGAAATAGAAAATTTCAAAAACAATAGTGCAAAACATGAGTCCCATTTCAAGTGTCAAGAGAAGTCCAAGACACCTACAATTGGGTAGAAAGCAGAAGATGAAAATGACCCACTCATGATGGAGTGGATGTAATTTTAAGCAAAAGGCTAGCTTTGAAATTACATCTAACTTATCCATCTATTCAAAAATTACAAGTTTGTTGCAACCCACAAAGGTTTGATGTTTAATTGAGTAGAGTTTGTCTATGGTCAAATACATGAAGAATTGGTGCTAAAAAAGAAGGTCGGGAAGGTGGCTTCACTCTTATGTGGGCATTAAATGTCCATCATTATCCTACATTGTTTAAAGATCTTAAGAAAGAGGAATAAAAAGATCAAGACCAATGATATTGCTAATATTTCTAGGAGCCAATCAATTATATTAGAAATAACCATAATTGATCAAATCCAAAGATTGAGGATTGAAACTCCCCAAGTAATTGTGGAGGCATCTAGAAACAAAAATATTGAATTTCAAGAGCCTTGGAATAAAAGGTTTACAACTTTACTAAACCGATTTCACTTTTTATCACAAGAAGTGGAGGAGATTGAAAAACTTAAACATGAACTACAAGCTACAAAGGGGGAGTTGAAGAATACCAAGGAGTTGGTGTACCATTAGGAAAGGCATGTAGAAAATTGCCAAGCCATTTGGGGTTGATAGGTTGTTGAATTGGGTAAATAGAAAGAATACATCACAAGAAAGTTTGTTGTGCATTACATATCATTGTGAAAAATTTAGAAATAACACAACAATGAAAGAAACAAAAGGAAATATTTGAACAAAAATACATAGAAAATTTGGAGTTCCAACTAACCACATTAAAGAGGGAGAAAACCTTGTTGTGGAAGGGAGGAATAACCAATAAGTGTAATGACCTTGTTTTGACCCAATTACAACAAGAGTTTGAAGAATATAGAGAAGTGCATAAGAAGGAATACCAATTGCTTGAGGTAACTATTCAAGATTAGATGCAAGAATTGGAAGGTCATGAGGCCCTAGACCATAAGATTAACCAACGAGTAGGAACTTGGTTTCTTTAGACTTGGAAAAAGTTTTGATGCATATACTTTATGCATAGGGTATGTATTTGACTATGCAATAATGAAGGCCGCACTTAATATTATTGATGAACCTATAGATTTGGAGGCAAATTAGGAGGAGGCATGTGCACAAGGGATGAAAAATAGGGTGTAGAAATGATTGTTAGAGTAGATCTCAAAGTTGTTGATTTGACATCATTAATATTTTTAGTAGGAGATATTTCAAGTCAATGCTTACTAATTATCAAAAATTGGAAAATAGGCTAGCACAATTTCAAAATATATGGGAAATAATCATAAGTGGTAGAGGTTGCGAAAGTTTGAACACTTTTGAACACTTCCATTGCCTAACCAAGATGATTTTGATATGCGGCTAATAGACTTTGAAAAATTATATGATCAAGTAATGGACCCCCATGCCTTCTAAAGGATGACCTTAAAGGTGTTGAAGTTTGCCCAATGGGTGAAAGCACACTACATTGTCCATAAAATGTTGTTACAAAGTAGTTTTTGCAAGATTTTGAAATTTGTAATTGGCCATGTGATTAAATAAAATTGATTAAATTGATAAAGGATTCAACATTACAATAAATGTTACATGTACCATAATCACATTGTATGAATTTTTTGAATAGTTTTTGAATTGTCATAACATAATGGACTTTTAAAAAAGTACCAAAAAACTTATAGTAGTCCATAATTGATGAATATGGACTTCATGCACCTTCATACAATGTTTTTATTGAATAAAGGATTCAATGATAATATTTTGTGGTAACATTGATACTAAAAAAGACTTTTTAAGAGGATTTTGTTGACCAAAATTTTCTATGTACCTTGAATTATGGTTTTTTCCCATTAAGTCCTTTCTTTAGTGAAAGTAAAAATTTAGAAGCTCATATTTCAAATTTAAGTTCTCCATAAGGTAAACTAAGGTTTGAATTTTTTTTATAATGATTTTTTTATGATAACTTGCAAAATGACCTATGTGATTCAAGGTATCCTACTTTCACATTGCTTTTGTAATGTTAATTTAAGAAATTATGGACTTCTATATGTGCCTAAAATTGTTACACCTTAACATGCTTTCGCCCCAATATGGATATTTCTGGCATCAGATTTGCCTGGGCACAATTAAATATTCAATAGCCTTTGGAAGAGTCATCTTTATCCAAAAATTAAAATGAGGTTTTAATTAGAAAAGGTTGGGAACAAGATTTGGTTATTGAAAAACCTTTTACTATGGACTTAAGATTGGCATGTTGGCATTGGCATTTTCCCAATATCCCATGCAATTAGGAATTTTCAAAGTTTGTGGGAAATGACAAACAATCTTTTATAGGTTGTGCAAAATAAAAATATCCCTTGTGGGATTGTTTGATATGGAGGGGTGTTAAATTTGGACATATTGCATGGAAGGAAAAGCTCATGGCTAAGGGGAATAAAGTACCAAGGAATGTTGCCACATATGCGCCTTTATCTATAAAAGCCTTTGAAAATCCTTTAAGGTGTAGCACATAGGATGAAAAAAGGCCTAGTCCTTATTGCAACCCTTTTTTACTCTATATTTTGATCCCCATAAAAAGTAATGAGTTAAAAGTTATCAATTTTTTCAAAAGGACTATATTTTAGACCATTACAATTCTATATTCCATCATAATCATCCATAAACGTGTCTTTACATGGTAAAAAAAACTAGGTAAAAAATAAAGAAAAGGGTGACATTGTGACAAGATTTTGGTACACCTTAAATAATTTGAACCCAAAAGGAGAAAGTGAATTTTTGTCCTTGTTAGAGGAGAGGGAGTTGGAAAGAAGGTGACAATATTTCCAACCTACCATATAATTGGCCTTTTATTAAAAGTGAATTTTGTATTGATAAAAAGATGTTGTGAAGTTTATTATGCATTTCAAAGAAAGCATTATGTTCACTTTGACCCAATTTGTTATCATGTGTCAATATGTTGTGGGGCTTTGGCTGATTGGTGTCATCATTTTGGCATATGTTTTAAAGTCAATTTTCCAATGGTGCATGGATGAAAATTTGCCTTTATTGCCAAACTCCACCATCATCTACCTTGGATTTTTTTATTATTGTCCAATCGATGTGTTTAACAGGGTTCATGCAAGGTGCCCATGAATCAATTTACAATAATTTTGGACCTAACTAATACAAAGCTTTTTGTCAATTTTGTGATGGACAATCACAAAATCACCAATTTAACTTAATCGAACCAACTTTTAAACATCAATGCAAATGAAGAAATATAATGCTTGCAAGACATTTCACAATAAGGAGTGGGGTCCAACCACACTATTAGGAGCCACACATGCCCCCTTAGACCATTGCTTTATTTTTAGAATCCTTTTCAAATCTTTTAAATATGTCTTTAATATATATATATATATTATGTTAAAGTGTATATTAAAAAAATCCCAAAATATTTCATTAAAAAATATTTTCAAATTGTGCTTTTAATGTCAAAACTGTTTTTAAATTACTTTTATGTAGCTTTTTAATAATGGTTACAAAAGGTTAAAAATCCTTATACGTATTTTACATTCATTAAATTGATTCCAAATTTTTATGATACGTACATAATGTATTCAAAATAATAGTTTATTAAAAATTTATTTTATTATTATTTTATTTTTACAATCCAAAGTTCAAAAATTTAAGCAATGGTTATGAGTGCTTTTGGTACATGTTAGTATTACTGCACCTTGGGGCTTTGTAGGAATTACTATTTTACTTTTTGTTTTAAGAAGTGACATATTGTGGTGGTAGTTAAAATATCACAAAAGGGATAGATGAACAATTTACATTTCTTTTGCATGGCTTTCATATAATGAAGATCGGTGGTTGTGGAGGTTACTTTTTCAAAAGTAATATAAATATGGAATTGTATGGGTAATTTTTTTAACATTGAGCATGATGCCTCAACCATTGTAAGAATAGAATAATAGGATTTTGTGGAGTTTTCATAGATTTTCCATTTAGTTTTGATATTTTCATTTGGCATATCTTGATCATTAGGTTCAAAATTGATCTTTTGTTGATGAATTTCATGGAATTCATGGACATTTAGTTATTGTTGAAGGAATAATTGTGAAGACAATTGTGTGGAAATTGTGCAAACCATTATTATAATTAAATCATTTTTTGTGCTTGTGTTGTTCATAGTATCAATTTCCTTTAGCATTGTGATCATTTGGTTGTGAAATTGAGATGGTATATACCATTAAATCATTTAATGTTTTCCTAGATGACAAATGTTGGATTCAATTAGTTTTTAAATTTCAAATTTTAAACTAATTTTATTCTATAGTCTCCAACATAGTAGAATTGTGGAAAATTTATATTTTACAATATATAGATATAATTTATTCAACAATACTTAATTTTATTGAAAGTGAAAATCCTCCTTGTTGGTTACATAATGAATATGTAAACACATGGAAAATCCTTTTTTAGATGTTCAGATTTCATATTTAAAATAAGTGAACCCATTATCATAACGGGTGCAAATTCGTTAAGGTGTACCAAAATCTTGTCACATCATCACCTTTTTCTATCTTTTTTACATAGTCCTTTTTTACCATGTAAAAACACATTTATGGATGATTATGATGGTATCTAAAATTGTAAAAGTCTAAATTATAATCCTTTGAAAATTTTGACAACTTTCATTATTTTTTATGGGGATTAAAATATAGGGTAAAAAAATATTGTAGTAAGGACTAGGCCCTTTTTGTCCTATCTAGTACACCTTAAAGGATTTTCACCCTAATGGATGGTAACACTCTCTTTAATATTCATTTTCAATTTAGTAATGAAATAGAATTAGATTATCATATTATGATATCATGTCTACCATTTATGATATTAATTTTTTTGAAACATATCATAGAATATGTTAATTATTACTATGAAACATCTTTATACCTAACTATCTCTGGTGGAGATGAAAATAAAAGAACCCATAGAAGTGTATGTCATGGGTGGATTGCACATCACATGTCTTATGGAAATGTTGTTTGATATTATAAAAAAGATGTACCAACACATATTCAAGAAAATTTTAGAAGATTAGGTGATTCAATTGCAAGTCAAATATGGACAAATGTCAAATTAAAATTTGGGAAAATTATCAATGATTTTTTTGAAATTCAAAGTTCACAAATAAAATGTATCATGATAGGTTTAGAATAATAAAAAAATAATGTACATGCAATTCATATTACTTAAAATGCACATATTAAACCACATGTTGACAAAAGGGATATGGATTATTCCATTATAGGTTGGTTAACAAAGGGTGCACCAAGTGGAGATTATTTTTAAGTGCACCAATTATGGGATCAAATTGCAATCGCATTGTTTGAAAATTTTGCATGTATTTTGTGTAGAGGCCAAGGGCCTCATCAAAGATGTATCCTTTTGCCACACTACCTTCGGGCTTGCATAGGTTACGGATGTATCCTTTAAGGTTTTTTGTGGCTTGTTCAATTGGATACATCCAACATGAATGTACAGGTCCACATATGTCCAACTCATCAACTAGATGAAGTACCAAATGTATCATTAGATAAAAAAAGGAAGGCTTAGAAAAAGGGTTTTCAACTAGCATAAGGTTGATACAATTCCAGATTTCAACATGGGGTATGAAGTTGGGTCATGTACACTTTGTTGTAGATGATTTTGAAAACCCACCCTTTATTATTATTGTTGTTGATTAGTGCTCCTTGGGCATTATATGCCTCATATAAACTAACAAGATTTGTTGGAAAAAAAATGGTAATCATGGGATTTCATGGTTTGTAACTTACCTTTTTACAACATGTTTTTTGAACCTTAATGCATACCTAGTTGGGACCTTTAAATTAGCTTGAGTACCCAAATAGGCCCATTAATCATCTTTAGGCATGACCCAAGGAGCAAGTGGCATTATCGTCTCCCCAATTTGTGTTGGGTGTGGTTTCAATCAAAAAGCATTACCAATACCCAAGCTTTCAAGATTTCAATGCACCTTATTGTTGTCTTTCTCACCAAACACAATTTTCATTACATTAATTGCCAAGTTTTTTTCACAATGCATGACATCAAAGGTGTGTCAAATCATCAACTCTTACCAATCATCCCCAACCAAAAAAAAGAAAGGAAATATAGGGTGAAAACACACTACAGGGGGGCCAAAAATGTTGTCACATTGTATTGTTTTCGAAGGGTGTCCATGTTTGAACTTCAACCATGGTAATATTGGAGCATATTTTTCCAATTTTTTTTTGCATAATATGGTAAATTATAACACAAAGAACTCAATCACAATTTTTTTTTCCAACTTATATTATGAGGTTCCAAGGATATTTGTGGCAAAAAAATATACGTCACTATGTACTAAAGATGTAAATATACTCAAAAAAATGATTGAAATGATTTTTAATTTTTATGAAATTTTTAATATCTATTAAACATTGTGATTTCATATGATTGAAATAAGTTTGTGAGCCATGTGAAGAGTCTGATAATTATCATATCACAATTTGGTGTTTATGGGCGTTATTGACCATAAATATGTGATAAATTAACATTTTGACAAACTATCATTTTCAAATGGAAGATGATAAGATATGTGATGTGGGTAATTTTTAAAATTTTCATATTAAACATTTTTTGGTTGATTAATTCAAACCCAACCCTAATGTAATCCAAAAAGACAAACATGTTTTATTATACTATATATACCATAAATATACTCAATGTTCCTTGAGTTTAAGCTATTATAATTTTTTTTCAAATAATATTAGATATCATTAACTTTGTGAAAATCAAAATATCAAACCCAAATGCCAAAAGTGAAACCCAAAATTAAATGCAATATGTTTTGTAGAAATATACTTTACATACATGTCATGAAAGTGCCCAAAGTGCCCCCCCCCTTGTAGTGTGCTTTCACCTTATAAATGTCATGCATGATAATCATCAAACTAAATGAGCATTATAACGCCAATAAAGATGGTAGCAATTAATATGTTAAACATTATTCAAAAATTTGGATTATACTTTGGATCAATGTTTGACTATACACATCTATGTGTAATGATTATTGCTCATCATTGTTGCCAACAAAAATTGCTTGATGCACCTCGAAAAACATAATCATCTATAAATATTTTAGTATAGGGTGAACAACTCGGCATTTTAACGAGATGGGACAAGCAACAACGTTCACATTATATTAACACATGTCCTAACTCACAATGTTGGAATGATTACATATACATTGGGCTTTGTGATCCAACACCACTAAATGGCTACCATGAAAAGATGGTAACCTCCCCTATGGGCATTGAAAATACCTCCCAACCCCTATAATAGGGTGCTAATTTCCCTACTATGTAAGGATGGCACAAAATTTCCACTTATTTATGAAGGATATTTTAATTAATAAAGTCTATTTGACATATGAGAATGAAACATTTTAGTCAATAGTTAAAAACCAATTTTTAAATTTATTAATGGTTAGAAATCTCTAGACTAAATAGTTCCATAGCCTCCTAATGACTATTAGTTACTAGTGGTAGACCCTTTTAAATAAAACAAGTTTATTAATGGATGGAGGGTTAGAGAGACAAAAGAGGTCATGACATTAATCATGTTGAGGTTTGTCAGTGATGATTAATCAAATAATGCTATTAGTTAATAATGACCCATGTTAAAAACAAAAGGCAACATTGGAGTCTTGTGGTGTAAAGTATTATTCCTAAAATCATATTAGGGACATGTTTATTATTGTTAGGCAATGTCAACGTTATTGGACAATATTTAAAGACTATTGAAATTATTAATTGTGTCCCTCATTATAGTTAAGCCAAGGCAATCCACTTGAACTTTGATTAAAGAAAGGAACTTTCATTTAAATATATACCTTTTTTTATAAAAGAATTCTTTGGAATGTAGTTAGGTTGCAATTAGGGAGCATGAAGTTTTGAAAAAAGAGCATGTTGAAAATTTATATTTCAATAGAGTTTACAATTTCAAGTGGTAAGGTGAACACAATGTTATGTTTTATTTTAACCATGTAATAGGATTTTGTTTTTGAAATTTTGACCATTATGAACATTGGAATTGATTTAAAATCAATATGGAAAGATAAATAATTTATGCATGTTTGATTTTGTGCCTAAAAGGAATCTTATTAAGAGGCATCATAATAAGAAATCATAGTCTTTTTGATAAAAAATACTCAATAAAAAAACTTCCATTTTGGTCTTTTTACTCCCTTGTCAAATGTCATTTTGGACTTGTTGATTTTGACATTTGTTTTTTTTTGACAAGGGGGTCATGTGAGATTTTGATTAATCAAAATGACTAATTGTCAAATTGACCACTAATACATTAAGCCAACGTTATTTATGTTTTGATTTATGTCATGTGCCATCATTATAGGGGGATGTTATTTCATGAGTGGGTGAGTGAACGGTGAACATGAACAACAAACAAGATTTCGTGAACAAGAGGGAATACTTTCAATAAATTTTGTCCATGTTAGAGAGTATATTTTTTGACATATTTTGGTGACATGGAAGAATATTCCTTGACACAATTGAATATTTTTCCATGTCACCAACATGTCCATGTGGCATTCAATGGCTTCAAATTGTTGGAATTAAAAAGACTATGGTGTTTGTGAACTTCCGTATCCTACAATAGATTAGGAACCAAACAAACTAGAGAAGGGGTCCATGCTTTGATTTCTCATGGGTATTTATGACAAGATTTGCAAACAAGTTTAACTATTGTTACTTGTAGAGTCATTTTGTCACTTGTAAATGTTTGAAGGTTGCTAGTCTGATGCAAGCAGTCCAATACACATCAAACATGTTTCATGATAACAATAAATACACAAATAGATTAGACACTTACAAATATGTCACTAAACACGTATATGTTTACAATTGTGGAGTATCTTGGGTAGGCAATATAGTTTCTTATGCAAGCTTGAAATAAACAATCAAAGTAACCCAGTGTAGAGTTTGTTCATTTCCAACATGTCACCATATCCATATCCATAACATTTTTGTCAAACATTGCCATACTTAGACTTGAATCCTTTTGTAGATAGAAAAAAGCTAAAAAGTGTAAATGTAAAGTACCAAGTTAGCAAAGCTTGGATACTAGGCATCTTCTCATCACTTACAAGATTACAAAATATATGGGACATTGATCAAAATGTTTATATTGAAATTTTTGAATAATATACAAAAACCACTTAGAGTAAATCCATGGTCAACACACCTGATAAACAAAAAAATTAGGACATGGTTTCATAAATAATGTGATTACTTATTCAGATTACAAGCGAAGAAAAAAAATCTTACAATAGAAATGCTTAGGGAATAATTCCATCATAGAGGACAATGCATATAAGTCACTTGCATTTGCTTACATGAAGGAGATGGATCAACTGATGTCAGCATATAGTATAGTTGATAGTAAGGAAGAGATTTGCAACATATTTGAAAAAAGGAAGGATGAAAATGGATGACAAAGAAGAAACCGTGCCTACCATCATAATGTGCGAAAAATGAAATGATGGACACTAATGAGGAAGAGAAAACCATGCCACAAACTACACCAATGTCAAAAATAGG
>Ga0116226_10003283_pt1 | contig 14264 bp, 10 predicted proteins | sample S1TSphfallax_FD_89692 | JGI IMG/M metagenome (GOLD analysis project Ga0116226, IMG submission 89692) | Host-associated microbial communities from peat moss isolated from Minnesota, USA - S1T2_Fa - Sphagnum fallax MG | ecosystem: Host-associated > Plants > Peat moss > Unclassified | place: USA...
ATCAGGAACCGCACCGGCGTTGCGGCGTCGATATAGCGGACCAGCTGCTGCACGATCATGAAGAGACGCTTTGCCGTCGTCCGCTCCGCCGTGAGAGCGGCGAAATTGACGGTCTCGGTCTTCACCCGCCCCAATAATTCGGTGATCGCCGACATGTAGCTGCGGCGATGCGCCGGATCGTTGGGCGCTGTGTCCATCCCGACCAGCTTGCGGATGGCGTTATGAAGCTGCGTTGCGTTGAGCCGAACGTGGGTGTGGGCGAGACCGAGCCCGTGCCAGGCGAGGCTGGCGCGCAGCACTGCAAGATCGCGCTTCGCCTTTTGTGACCCTATTTGCGCAATCGCGTTGGTCACGATAGCGCGCAAGCCATCCGTCTCGACCAGACCGGCATCGCGCGTTGCACGAAACACCGTGACCAGACGCCCGATCATGGCCGGGTCGGCGGCGACCTGCTCAATCGCTGCGATTTGTTGCCCGACCGCCGCTTCTGCAGCTTCAAGCGCCGTTTCGAGGGAAGCGAGCAGCGGCGTCACACCGTCATAGGTCTCGCCAAGCGCGGCAATTCTCTGGCGATACCGCACAAGCTGCGCCTGCTTGACCTCCAGCCGTTTGGCGAAGGTATCGGTCCAGGTAATGTCCGAACGGCCATCAAGATCATACCCGACCCAGGACGCAACGGTCGCCAGACACGGGACAAGTTCGGTCCAACGCTGCGGGTAGAGCTCAGCCGCAACATCGAGCGCGACGGCGGTGAGCCGATCGAGGGCGGTCTGCAGGCGTTCGAGTGCCGCGATCGACCAGCTATGCTCCAGCGCCAATGTGACGGGGCTCGGTGGCAAATGCTCGGCCCGCAGCACCTGATCGATCAGCGCCTGCTGCGCCGTCTCATCCAGTGGCACGCCCTCACGATCGCAACCCGTTGCCACCGACAACATTGCATCCGCCAGCGCCATCGGCTGGCTGAAGGTCGGGTGTGCGGTTAGCACGATACCGAAGCACGGGCGCTCAAGCTTGACACGCAGACCGGAAAAAGATTTCGGCGGGTCATCGGCGAGCCGACGCAGGGTCGCCGCCAGCCCCGCTTCGTTCGCCCCAATCGAGACATCTTGCAGATAAACCTGAAGCCGTTCGGCCCGGTCGATAAACGCCGTCGCCGAAAGCCGCTGCACCAGATCTGCTATCACCTCTGGTGAGGCTTCGCCCTGATCGATCAGCCGCGATAATTCCAGGGCGAGCAGCAGCATCGGATTGCGAAACGGATCGGCATGCGCCTCCGACCGCAACGCGGTCAACCTATCCCGCAGCTTCTGCTCCAACTCGGCCGCAGCACTGCGCGATTCACCGAGGCGGCGACGGAGCAGGTCAGGCAAGGAGAGATCGCTCGGGGGCATTCAGACCGGACCGCCTCAGTGAGCGAAAAGGGGAATTTTCTGCGATCAAAACTCAGTATGCCGCCCCAAGTCACGGCGAGCAAGCACCTGTTAAGCTCGCTCTTTTGGCCCGGCTCATGCATAGTTGGCGGTTATGACAATGACACTCCTCGATGGATACGAACCCGCGCCGTACTTTTGCGAAATGCTTCGAAGTCCGGCCAATCAGCCCATCCGCGACCGACTGGCCGCCCTCTCGGTCAGCGGGGTAAAACGCCGCGCGGCAGCCGCGGAAGCCGAGCTTTATAATCTCGGCATTACCTTCACCGTCTATTCGGACAAAAACGCCATCGACCGGATCCTGCCGTTCGATGTCATTCCCCGCGTGCTGTCAGCCGAAGAATGGGCCCATATTGAGCGGGGCGTGATCCAGCGTGTGACCGCACTCAATTTCCTGCTGCACGATATCTATCATGAGCAGCGGATCCTGAAGGACGGCATCATCCCGGCCGATCTGATACTGGGCAATGCGAATTACCGGCCGATCATGGAAGGCGTTGATCTGCCGCACAAATCCTACGTGAATATCTGCGGCACCGATCTGATCCGGGACGAATTCGGCGCGTTTCGCATCCTCGAGGATAATGCGCGGACCCCGTCCGGGGTCAGCTATGTCATCGAAAACCGCCATATGATGCAGCGTGCCTTTCCCGATTTGATGGACGATATCGGCATTCGGCCGGTCGATAATTACGGGATGAAGCTCGCCGAGGCGATGCGGGAAATAGCACCCAAGGGCGTTGAGGAGCCCAGTGTCGTGCTGCTCTCGCCCGGCACCTATAATTCGGCCTATTTCGAGCATGTGTTCCTGGCGCGCGAAATGGGCGTGCCGCTAGTCGAAGGCAGCGATCTCACGATCATTGATGATCATGTCTATATGCGCACGACCGGTGGTCTGTCGCAGATTGACGTGATTTATCGCCGTCTGAACGACGAATTCCTCGACCCTGACGTCTTCCTGCCGGACTCGCTGCTGGGCGTGCGCGGCTTGATGCGCGCCTATCGGCTGGGCAATGTTGCGCTCGCAAACGCGGTCGGCACCGGCGTCGCAGACGATAAGGCGGTGTACGCCTATATGCCGCGTGTGATTCGGTATTACCTTGGCGAGGACGCGCTCCTGCCGAATGTCGAAACGAATATCTGCCGCGAGCCCGAGGCGCTGCAATACACGCTCGACCATCTCGACGAGCTGGTGGTGAAGCCGGTCGGCGAGGCCGGCGGCTATGGCATCACGATCGGTCCCAAGGCGAGCAAGGCTGAACTCGACGATTGCCGCGCGAAGCTGCTGCACGATCCGGCGAATTATATCAGCCAGCCGATGATCAATTTGTCGGTCTCGCCGACCCTGGTCGAAGATGCGGTCGAACCGCGCCATGTCGATCTCCGGCCCTTTGCGATTACCGGATCAAAGACCTGGGTGCTGCCAGGTGGTCTTACCCGGGTGGCGCTGCGCAAAGGCTCGCTGGTTGTGAATTCGTCGCAGGGAGGCGGGTCGAAAGACACGTGGGTGCTTGAGTAACGCGCTTCTTGCCCGCTACGCCGAATGCATCTTCTGGCTCGCTCGCTATGTCGAACGCGCCGAAAATCTGGCCCGGATCCTCGATGTCAACGAGACGTTTTCGCGGGACAGCCGCGGCAACCAGAATTGGCTCTCGATCATCCAACTCAATGCCGATGAGAAGAATTTCTTCGAAAAGCATGAGACCGCATCGGCCGCGTCAGTGCTGCGCTTTTACATCATCGATGCCGACAACCCGACCTCGATCACCAGCGCAATCAAAAGCGCAAGGGAGAATGCGCGCAGCCTCCGCCCGTTAATTTCGACGGAAATGTGGGTGCAGCTCAATGTCTTTCATAATCGACTGCAAGCGATCCAGCCTGCAGAGCTCGATTCAGGCAATCTCGCGCGCTTGTTCGCCGAGATCAAGCAATCCTGCCAGACCCATACCGGCATCACGGAAGGCACGCTGTACCGCGATCAGGCATCATATTTCTATCAAATGGGCCGCTATATCGAGCGCGCGGACCAGACGACCCGCCTCCTCGACATCAAATATCATCTGCTGCTGCCCAAACCGACCGATGTCGGCTCTCCGGTCGATGTCAGCCAGTGGAACGCCCTGCTCCGTTCAGCGGCCGGTTATCACGCATTCCGCAGGATCCATTCAAGCCGGCTGACCCCGGTCGGCGTGGTCGAGTTCCTGCTGCTCAACGCATCGTTCCCCCGCTCCGTCTCGCTCTGTGTGCAGGAAGTGAGCATGACGCTGAATGATGTGAAGGCGCGCTATTATCTCCGCGGCGGCAGCGGGGCGGCCGAGAGCCTGGATGAGCTCAGGACCTTCCTGCGCGCGGTCAAAGTCGGCGAGATATTGCGCCACGGGCTGCATGAGTTCCTCGATCTCGTACAGCGGCAGCTCAACGACGTAACCAGCCTTCTGGCGACCGATTTCTTCGGCCATACCGCCCTGACACAGAGCCAAACGCAGGCGTAAGAGCCTGCAATACCCTCTCCCTCCCCCTTTGTGGGGAGGGAAAGGTGAGAAATAACCACCCCATGAAAATTTTATCGCAGCGACGAAATCCCTCTTGCTTTTCGCGCTGCACCATTTAGATTGTGCATTGCGGGATCGGGCCTTGCCCACCGCACGTCTTCTTAGGCGTTTCCTCCCTAGACTCGGGCCGTGCCATTGTGCACGGCCTTTCTTTTTGTGGCGTCAGGCAAAGCCCGGCACCAGCGGCGCCAAAGCGCGCATCAAAATTCCCATATCATCCCTCAGCGTGGTCAGAAACGGCTTCCGCTCAAGCGTCCGTTCCTCGACATAGAGCGAGCGGTTCAGCTCGATCTGCAAACAATGCCGACCCTGCTCCGGCTTGCCGTAATGCCACGTGGTAAAGCCACCGGCATAGGGTGCATTGAGGGCCACACTGTAGCCGCGTTGGCGCAGCACCTGCTCTGCCAGCTTGGTCACAGACGGATCACAGGAACTGCCGAGCCGGTCGCCGAGCACGATATCGACCCGCTGCCGTCCCGGCTCCGGCCGGGCGCCGCTGCTCGGCATGGAATGGGCATCGAGCAGCAGCACCGCGCCGAAGAGATCGACCGTTTCGGCGACCAACCGCTCAAGGGCCGCGTGATACGGCCGATAGAGCAGCTCGATCCGCGTCTCCGCCTCGGAAAAGCGGAGCTTGCGCCGATAGATCGCCTCACCATCCGCGACGACCTTGGCAATCGTCCCCAATCCCACCGCAACGCGCGGCGAGGCGCGGTTCACGAAGGGCGGCAGTTCATCCTCGAACATGGACGGATCGAGTTCATAGGGCTCGCGATTGGGATCGATATAGGCGCGCGGGAACAACGCCCGCAGCAAGGGCGCGCCCTCTGACGGCGCCAGCCCGAAAATCTCGTCGACGAAACAATCCTCGGATTTGCGGAGCGCCAGCGGATCGAGCCTTGCCGCGCTCAGAAATTCCGCCGGATAGACCGCACCGCTATGCGGCGAGGCAACCACAAGCGGCTGACGCGCAACCAGTGACGGCAGAATATCGAAGGGCGGCGGGGCCAGAGCCAGATCCTGCATCCCTCATCTGTAACGCAATTCACGCGGCACTGCCACGGACGCGATGCAGCGCTCCGCACTTGCATCGCCCCGCCGAAGAGGGTAACAGAACCGTCCTGCGGCGGCGACCCCGCCGCAGTGTCCGCGGCCCATGCGTTTTGGGGCCATCGGCGGTAGGGCGCGTAGCTCAGCGGTAGAGCACTACGTTGACATCGTAGGGGTCACAAGTTCGATCCTTGTCGCGCCCACCAAGCTTTTTACGAGCATGGAAGACTTTGCACTACTCACAGCGCACTGTCCCAACGATGCTGGGTGACATGGGCGGTTGCGGTCAAAACCCGACCTCCGCCCAGCACACAACCTGAGACTCTCCCCGCTATCGACTTTCACTTGAGCTGCGCTTGGACTATCGTCTCTCGGCGTGTGGGACGACCCTGAGCACTTGCACGGATTAAGGGGTAAATAATGATAATGCGGGACTCAAAGTTAGACACATTTCGGCGTAAAATTCATAAGAGCAACCCACTTTGGCGGTACGTTGTCTGCCGAGCGGGTGTCGTTGCCGTGCTGCTGCCCACAGCGAGCGCTCTTGCGGCGTCACACGAAATGGTAATCAACACGTTTACTGGCACCGATGGAGCCAATCCGAGCGCCGCATTGATCGCGGACCCGAATGGCACACTCTACGGCACCACTACGACCGGAGGCACGTCCGGTCTTGGCACAGTTTTTGAGCTAGCGCCGTCGACAACCAGCAAAACCGGCTGGGTCGAGAAAGTGCTCCACAACTTTCGAGGTGGTGCAGATGGCGCGGGGCCAGTCGCCGCCTTGATCGCGGATTCAAGCGGTATCCTTTATGGCACCACGATGACGGGCGGGGCCGCAGGTTTCGGTACTGTGTTTCAGTTAAAGCCACCGAGCACAGGTTTCACGACATGGGCAGAGAGCATTCTCTACTCCTTCAAAGCTGGGAAGGACGGCGCGTCTCCAGAGGCCAGCTTAGTCAGGGATTCGAGTGGTACGTTCTACGGCACAACATACAACGGCGGCAGTAGCAGTCTGGGTACCGTATTTCGCCTAACACCTCCCGTGTCTGGTAAACGGGAGTGGACCGAGACGGTGCTCCATACTTTTGGCGACAGCAACGATGGAAGCTGGCCGGAGGCTGCCCTCATCTCTGATTCAAGCGGTGCTTTGTATGGCACAACCGCTACTGGTGGCGGGGTTCAAGGCGACGGAACGCCATTTTACGGAACAGTTTTCAAGCTAACGCCGCCCACTACGCTGAATGCCACTTGGAAAGAGACGGTGCTATACCGCTTTAAGGGATCGCTTGACGGTGCGAATCCACAGGCGGGGCTAGTTGCCGGCCCCAACGGCGTTCTCTTCGGCGTGACGGTTGCCGGCGGCAGCCTGGTATATGGAAATCAATCAGGAACAGTTTTTCGGCTGACGCCGGCGCCTGAAGGCGAGGATCTATGGAAGGAGGATGTCCTTCATAGGTTCACATACGGCGGCGACGGTGCCTTTCCTGCTGGGACCCTTATCACAGATGCGAGCGGGACCTTGTACGGTACGGTCGAAGTCGGCTTTCAACTCGGTGGGACAATTTTCAAATTGGTGCCTCCCGCGTGGGGGAAATCGACCTGGACAGAGTCATCATTGGGCATGGCAGGAGGGGCCGATGGTACCAACTCCATCGGTGGCTTGATTGCCGATTCACAGGGAACTCTCTATGGCACCGCGATGAATGGCGGGAGCAAGAATGCGGGTACAGTATTCAAGTTCGTGCCGTAGCCGCTCTCTGGCTAACTAAGGAGCTGTTTCGTTGCGATTGAGGTGGTTGAGAACGATCAGTCTCTGACTGAACAGAATCGATCATGCGACGTTCGTGACCAGTCGGCCGAACTCGGCCGTACCTGGAAGGACACGCATGATGCCGGAAATGAATATTGCCGCCGATAAGGTTTGTTCGCTGATCGAAACATTGCGCGAGCTCGCGGGCATGGAAATTGGTGATCCCGGTGCGCGGTCTGGGCTGGATCAGGAGGATGGCGACGATTCCGCCGATACTGGGTTCGAGGTGCGTGCCGATGATCCACGGCAGGGCGATGTCGAGGCGTTGATCGCCGGGCTCAATCGCGACGAGCGCGTGGATCTGGTGGCCCTCGTCCTGGTCGGGCGCGGTGAATACACTATCGACGAATGGCATGACGCCAAGCTGGCGGCCAAGGATTCACTCGAAGATTTGGGTACACGCTACGTCGTCGATTTCATCACCAACGACATGGCGTCCGCCGAATTTCTGGAAGTCGGGCTTGAGGCTTTCGGTGTGAGTTTCGCCGATTGGGATTCGGAATCGATCTCTGCCGCCGACAGTCTTGAGGTGACGGGTCCCGAGGTGGAGGGCGATATCGGCGATGCGGCCGAACGCCAAGGGCCGGGGCAAGTTGCCAATCTGCAGAAGCTGCGTCGCGTCGACGGTAGCTGAAGGGCTTTCTCCCTCTCTGCCCTTGAGGGCGGAGAGGGACCCTTTGATGCTAGCCATAAAGAATGGTATGCCGAAGTGGTATAATGTGAGTACCCATTTCGCACGGCACTTCCAATGGCACACCCAAACCTGCAACACCCTTTCGCCAAAACACCCGACATAAGGTCAGGTTTCCGCGGGCTATTGGCATTGCTTGTGCTGGGCAATCTCGTCGCCTGGGCGTGGGCGATTGTTGCGTTTCATGACTCCTCCATCCTGCTGGGTACGGCACTTGTCGCCTATGGTTTGGGGCTGCGCCATGCGGTCGATGCCGATCATATCGCCGCGATCGACAACGTAACCCGCAAACTGCGGCAGGAAGGTCATCGTCCACATAGCGTAGGTCTATTCTTCTCTCTCGGCCATTCGAGTGTTGTTGTGATGGCGACCATGTTCATTGTCGCCGGAACCGATGCGTTCCGGACCGAATTCGAACAGGTGCGAGACATCGGCGGGTTGTTCGGCACGCTCGTTTCCGCCGCTTTCCTGTTCGCGATCGCCGCGGTCAATCTGACCGTGCTGTTCGGGATTGCACGAGCGATGCGGTCTGCCGAGGCAACGCCACCATCCAGCATGGGCATGCTCAGCCGATGGCTGAAACCGCTGTTCGGACTCATCGGGCGCAGCTGGCATATGTATCCGCTGGGCATGCTGTTCGGTTTCGGCTTTGATACAGCCTCGGAGATCGGTCTGCTCGGGCTGTCGGCGGGCGAAGCTGCCCGCGGCTTGTCATTTTGGGCGATCTTGTCGCTGCCGCTGTTGTTTACCGCCGGCATGTCATTGGTCGATACGGCCGACGGCATCTTCATGCTGCGTGCCTATGACTGGGCATTCGCCGCCCCAAAGCGACGGCTCTGGTACAATTTCCTGGCGACGCTCCTGTCGGTGATCGTGGCGCTGGCCGTCGGATCGATCGAGCTTCTGGGCATCCTGACGGGCCCAGACGCCGGACAAGGGCGGTTCGCGCAAGCCATCGATGCGGCAAACCAAAATTTTACCGCGATCGGTTATCTCATCATCGGACTGTTCATTGCCTTATGGGGCGTGTCGGTCATTCTGTCCCGATGGCGCGCGGACCGTCAGAGTGCCTTACCATAGAGATAGGCCACCATATTTTTCGCGGCAAGATAATGGCCGTAGCTGTTCGGATGCGTGCCCTCAATAGAATAGCCACAGGCCGCGCCTGTCACGTTATAGATTGATGTTTCGGTCTTTGGCTGACCCTCTTTATAGCCATACTCAAGGGCTGGGTTTGGATCGATATACCCCGCATTGCCCAGGGCCGAGTTACTGGCTCTCACATACGAATTGTTGAATGTGCCCCGTGCCGACGACGAGGTGCCCCAGCCATTGGATGCGCGCTGCACCGCGGTGGAACCGACAAGGTAATATTCCCAGACGCACGTACCGTCCTTAATGGCACTCCCGTTGCCGGTGGGTCCCTTGCCACTGGTGGCCGAAACTCCGGCGGTTTTGCAGCGATAGGGCGTGTAGGTCGATCCCGTTACAGTTATGGCGACGTCGCCAGCCGCATATTTGGTTTTTGGCGCCCATAACGGCTTTTGGACGCTGAGCGTATCGGGCGTACAGCAGGCCTGAAGGATCGGAATATTCGGCAAAAGCGCCCTAATCCTCGCATAAGTTTTTTGCGCATCGCTCAGCAGCGCGGTGGCACTAATCCCGGCGGCAAAATCATTATGGCTATTTTGCATGAGGACATGTGTAGGATTTGCCAACTTCAGCAAGTTCTGGCGATAGGTCCAGTTTGCCGATTCATTGATATACTTATACCCGTCGGAGCCACGGCCCAGATTGACGTTATCGCAGTACAAGCCTTCATAGATCCATCGCGCGATATAGCCGGCATTGCCCAACGCAGACCCCATCGAATCGCCATAGGACCCTGACCCGGCGCCGCCTTCACCGATTCCGTAACAGATACTATCGCCAATGCTGAAGATCGCCGGTGTCGTCGGATCGGACAGGACCAGCATCATGCAGGGTGTAAAGACGGACGCATTCGCGCCCTCCTGCGTTGATCCATAGGGAGTAATCTGGGTTTGGGTGAACGCGGCATTCTTGCTTACAAGCGAGGTTGTGCTGGATCCGGTTCCGCCCTGGAAGCGCTGGAACTCAGATGGCCCGTAATTTTCGCAACCATTGGCTTGATACGGCAAAGAATTAAGCGGCGATTTTGTCCCCAGCGCATTTTCCTGAGTCGTCCACAATCCAAAAAAAGTACCTTTCGGCAGCGTCTTTCCAAAATCATAAATATCCGATAAAATATAGCCTGAACTCGACGCGCTATTATTACGAACGACCATCGCACCGTTAAATGTAACCGGCTTTCGGGCCGGGATATTTTTATACGTATTGTTATAAGGATACTCCACGCCGATTTGGTAGCGGAATGTCGATTTGTTCAGCACGTCTTTTATTATGGATCCGGATACAGGGAGATTGTTAAAGGTTGCAATAACAAACCGCACATAACGCGCAGGCCGGTTCAAATAATGGCGCGACCGTGTCATCGACGACCAGGTCTCCCCACCGACAAAGCCTTGAACCGTTTGGCGCATATTTTGCCCGCAGCCGCGCCATACCTGAGCAGTACTCGATGCAGCAGCGTTACCAAATTTAGGCAGGATCAATCCCGCCGATGCCCCAGCCGAACCCAATAGGATTCCGCGTCGTGTTACGTCTTTCATGGCTCAAATCCCAAACGCGGCCCGCTTAATTATATTAGAACTGGGCCAAAACATAAGAGATTTTTCGCAAAATGCGCCTTTCCAGATCTGGGTACCACATTCTTTCTCTATCTAGTTATGCGCCGTCCGTCAGATCGCCGTCCCATAGAGATAGGCCACCATATTTTTCGCGGCGAGATAATGGCCGTAGCTATTGGGGTGTGTGCCTTCAATGGAATAGCCAGAAGCTGCGCCTGTCACGTTATAGATCGATGTTTCAGACTGTGGCTCACCCTCTTGGTACCCATACTCGAGAGCAGGATTGGGATCGATATACCCGGCATTGCCAAGGGCTGAGCCGCTGGTGCGCACATAGAGATCATTGAACGTGCCGCGTGCCGACGATGAGGATCCCCATCCATTGGATGCGCGCTGTACCGCTGGGGAACCCAGAAGATAATATTCCCAGACACAAGAACCGTCAGCGATTGCGCTGCCTGTTCCGGCAGGGCCCTTGCCACTGGCCGCCGAGACTCCGGCGGTTTTGCAGAGATAGGGTGTGTAGGTCGATCCCGAGACGGTGATGACCACTGACCCGGCTGCATAATGGGTATTTGGCGTCCATAGTGGCTTCTGGATGCTAAGCGTATCGGGTGTGCAGCAGGCCTGAAGAATCGGTATATTCGGCAACAGGCCCCTTATCGTCGCATAGGTTTTCTGCGCATCGCTCAAGAGCGCGGTCGCACTAATCCCGGCCGCAAAATCGTTATGGCTGTTTTGCATGACGATGTGCGTTGGGTTTGCCAATTTCAGCAGATTTTGACGATAGACCCAGTTGCTCGCGTCATAGATATATTTATACCCGTCAGAGCCGCGCCCCAGATTGACGTTATCATACTTCAAAAATTCATAGATCCACCGGGCGATATAGCCGGCATTGCCCATCGCCGAACCCATCGAATCGCCATACGCCCCTGACCCAAGGCCGCCCTCACCGATCCCATAACAGATACTATCGCCGATGCTGAAAACTGTTGGCGTTCCAGGATCTGAAAGCACCAGCATCATGCACGGCGTAAATACCGAACCGTTAGCTCCCTCCTGGGTCGAACCGTAATGAGTAATATGATTTTGGTTGAACGCAGCTTGCGTTGAGACCAGCGAAACGGTGCTGGATCCGGTACCACCCTGGAAGCGCTGGAAACCAGCCGGTCCATAGTTCTCACACCCGTTGGCCTGATAGGGCAAAGAATTCGCGGGAGACGAGGCACCCAGCGCATTCTCCTGCGTGGTCCACAAGCCAAAGTACGTACCTGCGGGCACCGTTACCCCGAAATCATATATATCCGACAATATATATCCAGGGCCGGATGAACCTGAATAAAGTGCAACGTTCGCCCCACTAAAGCTGACTGGTTTTCTATTCGGAATATTACTATACGTATTGTTATACGGGTATTCTACACCGATTTGATAGCGGAACGACGCTTTATTCAGAACATCCTTGATCGTCGATCCAGATACGGGAAGATTATTGAACGTCGCGATCACAAACCGCACATAGCGTGCCGGCCGGTTCAAGTAATGGCGCGAGCGTGTCATTGAGGACCACGTTGACCCGCTGTCAAAGCCTTGAATCGTCTGCCGCATATTCTGTCCGCAGCCGCGCCATACTTGAGTAGTCGTCGATGCGGCGGCGCTCGATTTTGGCAGCGCGAAACCCGCTGATACGGCGGCCGAACCCAGCAGAATTCCGCGTCTTGTCACGTGTTTCATAGGTCAAATACCCAAACCGGCCGCAACAATTATATCAAAACTCGACCAAACCATAACAGATTTTTCCTCCCATGGCGCGTTCGGATCAACCTTATGTCTCTTTTACGTGGGATTTTATGCCAAAACGCTGTCCACCCTACCCGGCCAGCATCGGCTTGCCCTGATGGGCCACCAGCAGGTCATGCATATCGTTCGCGTGCTCTTCTTCGACCCCCAGAATGCCCTCCAGCATGACGCGGGTCGTCGTATCGTTGTCGCCGAAATAGCGGATCAGCTCGCGGTAATGCTCGACGGCAATTCGTTCGGCAATCAGGTTTTCGCGGATCATATCGACCAGATTTTCACCCTCGGCGTAGTAGGATGCGGAGCGCGTGGTCAGGCCGTCTGGATTAAAATCCGGCTTGCCGCCAAGCTGGTTGATCCGCTCAGCAACGGCTTTCATGTGCTCCTGCTCCTCGCGGGCGTGCTCGGCAAATTCTGCCTTCACCGAGTCTGAGGAAATGCCGGTCGCGGCGATCGCATGCATCGTATAGCGCAGCACGCAGACAATCTCGGTCGCAAGAACGGTCTGCAGGATATCGATCGTCTTCTTGACATCGCCGACATAGGCTGGCGTGATCGCACCGTCCGCGAGATGCTTGCGGGCGCGGTCGCGCAGCGTTGCAACATCGGTCAAAAACGGCTGCTTCTTATGGCTCGTTTCGCTCATTTTTGGGCTCTCCTCGGGTTCAAGCTCAGGACGTAACACTCGCAGCGGCGACGTCGGGAATTGGCCCGTTGATCGTCCGCCTGTGCTCGGCGGCGACCACGTCTCGGCGCACTGCGCGCTGGCGCAGCGTCCGGCAAATTGCCTCGGCTGTGGCCATCTGTTCGGGCAGGTCTGCAACGGCGACAAGTTGCCGGCGCAACACGGGGCTCTGGCGCTCTATCTCTGACCAAGCCGCTCCAAACGGCACATGCGCCAGCAACGATGTCACCCAGGCGGCATCAAGTGCAGTCGCCGCCGCTAGATCGGCAACGGAATCCTTGCCGATCCGACAAGCCTGAAACCGTCGGCGCAGATTGGCCCGCCGCGCACAGTGGAGGGCCGGTTCCAACCGATCGTCGAGATACTGATCGGGCGCCTCGATCCGGCGACGGATTGTGTCGGCCATGCCGCCTTCTGCCCGGCCGATGATCCGACCTGACACGATCACATGACAATCAAGCGAATGCCGGACTTTGGCATCGATCCGACGAAGCGCCGCCAGCAGCGCGCGATCTTCGCCGCAAGGCACCGGCGGGACACCGCCTGCTGCCCGAAATGCACGCGATGTCACTGCAATACTGGCCCCTGAATTTTGGGTATGACGCGGCATCGGATCGGCCGGATCGGGATCAAGCCGGGCATGGATCTCGTCGCAGAGCGCGTCGTAGGCGCATTCGCGGGCATCCGCCTCGTGCAAAGAAGCGGGGATCGCGCTTGCTTCTGCAGGATCGAGATCGACCCAGCCCATGACCGCATCGGCACCGGCGGCAAGCGCTGCGAGATTGGCCGACAGCCAGCCCCGATCGACCCGACCATCTGCGTCGGTCGTCATCAAAACCCCATTTGGCCCAGCATAATGCTCCGCTTCCATCATGGCCGCGCGGCGAGCGAAGCCGGCGCTCGCCTGCTCCCGGGGAAAGCACCGCTCAACAATGTGAAGCGCAGTATCGGAAGGCAGTTCGACGCGACGGGCCGCAACAATCGTGTCGTCGGTCGTGTTATTGACCAGCAAAACAATGTGGTCCGGTCGACGATCGCGTTGATCCAATAGGGCCGTTAAGCATGTCCCAATGCGATCGGCCTCGTCGCGCACCGGAATGGCGACAACGACAGGTCCGAGGGGGCGCGACTTCGAAGACCAGAGCATGGCTGATCAACATCGCGGTCGACGAACCGTTCCGACTCGGGTGGACGGCCAAGCAACCGGACCGGTCTTGCCCTGTTTGTGGATCGCGAGGCTTCCAGGCAGGACAATGATAGAAACCAATATCCGCGACCTGATCGCTCAAATTTCCGCGGACCGGCTCGAATGGGTGCCGCCGCCGGTCTGGAGCATGATCATGCTGTTGGGCGCCGTTGCGATCGCGCTGCTGGTCCATAGGGTCAGCCTCGGCGCGATCAAGCGCTTCCTGCCCAAGGATCAGCCGCGCGCCTTTCTGCCGATATTTATCACGGCGACGGAAGGGCCGACCCGGCTCGCGCTGATTATTTTCGCGCTGGCCGTCATCCTGCCGTCAACCAGCTTTCCGGTCAGGA
>Ga0116226_10003284_pt1 | contig 14259 bp, 15 predicted proteins | sample S1TSphfallax_FD_89692 | JGI IMG/M metagenome (GOLD analysis project Ga0116226, IMG submission 89692) | Host-associated microbial communities from peat moss isolated from Minnesota, USA - S1T2_Fa - Sphagnum fallax MG | ecosystem: Host-associated > Plants > Peat moss > Unclassified | place: USA...
AATGGGTTAATTCTTCAAAATTTTCCAACTTTCTCTTCAGATTTCAACATTTTTTTGGCCTATGAATTAAGCATTCAAACAATAGGAACATAACCGGTTCCTTAGTAGAAATGAGGGCTTTGCATCAGCCCATTGCTAGAAAGGTCACATGTTATAACCCATATTAGTTTGCATACTGGGTCAGCCAAATGTGCATAAGATGGTTATGGTGATAGCCACAATGGCATCCATCCCAGATGTCGACATACTCATCAGTTACGGGTAGGTGAAATTCTGTCCATTAGTCACCAATTATGTTCCGAAACACTCTGCTCGAGCAGACTAGTTAAGGGAAAAAGTCGAGCGCCCTTATGTAGTCGATATTATTGGTGCTCCAGCTTTTTTTGGTATGGTGCCGATGTTTTGGAAGGTTTTACGGCCACTTCAAGCATACAATTGAAGTTCAATCTGGAGTTGTCCGCCCAACTAATGCATAGGTGGCTGTGGGAGAGAGTTTGCATTTAGAATGACTTCGGATGTTTGAGAGGGAATTGCATTTGTGTTTTACTTAGGATGCTTTTGGATTTCAAGGAGCAAGAGTGAGAGAGCAATTGCTAAGGGTTTTACGAAGCAAACATGTCTAATTCATCATCAGTGCATCAATTGTCATGTGCAAGATCTGACTCTTTTCTAGACCACAAAAGCAACAACTCCTACACCACCACCACCACCACCATATGGAGAACAGGGAGGTTGACTAAGAAAAGCTTGCTGCAATGTGTTTGTGTGCATTCACAATTGCTCTTTGGTTGTCAATAGCTTTTGTAGTACACCACACTTATTTCCACAACACACCGAATAAAAACAAAGGCCGCACCCAGAGATCATGGCAATTGTAAACTTCCCTATGCATACTACCTTCTTTTCATAATACGTGTTTTTCGTTTCTTGAAAAATCTTGACCTGTTTCTGGTGATATCTTTCTAGCCACATTGAAAGATTGGACACATTAGATGCAACATCTCATCGTGGCTTCTATGTGATTAAAGTACATGACTTGAAATGGAGTTTTTCTGCAGTGCCTAGAGGTCAAAGAAAGAAATTGTGGCGAGAGTTCTTTTTGGATCCTTTGCAATAGTGGGATCACAAATAAGAAAATGTATCTGAATAGCAATCTTGTCAGAGTTCACATGTCAATGTAGCCATAGCTCTTGTTGGTTGTTATCCCGCCTCGTCTAAATGTGGCATATATTCTTTTCAGGTCTTGTGCACTTTGATGATAGTATTTTAGGATGCTGGACAAAGTAAGTAAATGCAATATGCTGATGGATCCAGAAGGTCGATGTGTGTGGCTATCTGTGTTCTTATGATACAATTGATGCCAAGATGTGGAAAATACATAGTTGATCTACTTGATCTCGATTTCTGGTCATAGGCAAATGAAAGGTACCCATATTTCAAACATAATAAGATTGGGGAAGCACTTTGGTTTCAGGACCAACGAAACCCACCTTGGGTGGCAGGAAAGATAGCTGCAATGGCACCAAGTATAGTGCAATTTAATATATCAACATGGAATCAGAAGCTTACAAAATATGTGAAGGATGATGGGCAACCCAACAAGGCAATGTAGCTTTTCCAACATATGCAATGAGAAGGAATGAGTCTTGACACGTACACTTTTGTTCATGTCATTAAGGCATGTGCTGGTTTAGGACAATTGGAAGATGACAGGTTTGTTCATGAATAGCCCGTTCAAAGTGGTTTAGAGTCTGATATCTTCATGGGGAATGGCTTGGTGGACATGTATGCAAAATGTGGGAGCCTTGAAGATGCTTGGACAATGTTGAACAAGATGCCATCTCAAAATGTGGTCACTTGGAATGTCATGGTCTTGGGACATGTGAAATGTGGCCAAGGGCAGAAGGCACTTGAACTATTTGGACACATGCAACATGAGGGTGTTCAACCAGACACTGTTACTTTTGTGGGGATGTTGAATGTAGGTGCCAATGTAGTTGCACTTGAAGAAAGCATGTATGTTCATCAACAAATCATTCAAAGTGCAAGTGAATGTGATGTCTTTGTGGGAATAACTTGGTCCACATGTATGCAAAATGTAGGAGCACAAAGGATGCTTGGAAGTGTTCAACAAGATGCCATCCTGAGATGTGATTACTTGGAACACCATGAAATTCGAACATGTGAATTGTGGTCAAGGGCAGAAGGCACTGGAACTATTTCAACAAATTCAGCAAGATCGTGTGCAATCGAACTCTATTACCTTTTTGGGGGTGCTAAATGCATGTACCAGTGTGGTTGCACTTGAAGAGGGCCAATGTGTTCATCACTAGATCATTCAAAGCGGTTTGGGAGCAGATGTTTTTGTGGGGAATAGCTTGGTGGACATGTATGCAAAATGTCGAAACATGGAGGATCAATGATCATAGACTATATGATTTTGGCAAACTATGATCACAGACCATGCTTCAATGATCACAAACTATATGATTTCGGTAGAGTTGGAACATTACACCTACATGGTTGACCTTCTTGGCCATCTTGGCCATCTACAGGAGGCGAAGAATGTAATCAAGGCAATGCCGTGGAAATGAGATGTGGATGCATGGACAACTTTGCTTGGTGCTTATAAATTCATGGTAATATGGAGATGGTAGAACATGTTGTTAAATGGGTTCTTGCATTGGAGAGTGAAAATGTTGTAGGTTATGTTTTGTTATCAAGCATCTATGCTATTGTTGGCAAGAGGCATCTTTGTGAAAATGTTGAACAACATAGGAAGGAATGAGGTGTGAAGAAACAACCAAGTCGCACCTAGATTGAAGTGAATAACGAGGTGTTAACATTTATAGTAAATGATCAAGACCACCCCATATGATTGAAATTCATGTAGAATTGCAAATATTGTCAAGGCTGATGCATGACTTGGGGTATGTGCCTTGTATGAAACTTGTTCTACATGATGTGGAAGAAGAAGAAAAGGTCTTTCATTTGTATCACCATAGTGAGGAATTGGCTACTACATTTGGTCTCATCAACACAGTTCTGCTACTCCTCTCCAAATAAATAAAAAATATGGATGCTTGTGAAGATTGCCACATTTACACAAAGTGCATTTCAAAAATAGTTGGGAGAGCAATCAAAATAGTTTACTACAAATGTGGTAAAATATGGTGAACTTTGGTCCTACCACATGTAACATGTGACATAAAAACAACCCAATTTTTCTTTACATCACACAAATGACATTTGATTTTTTCCAACATGTAACTTATGAGTTACCCAAGCATATACATGAATTGCACACCACACACCACATGTTTCGAAATTTGCCCACAAACAATTACCTTATATCACCATCACAAGCAAAGCATTCAATTGATTAGTAATAACACCATCAACCATGGAAAATGAAACATGCATTTGACATTGTGTGTGTTGTTTGAAGTTCCCATAATGACATGTTGAAAATGATAAAAAATGAACTTGGTAGTACAAATGTTTGTGAACATTATCAAAGTTAAAAAATCTAGAAACAAGAAATCAAATTTTAAAAGTGTCTTAACTCCATTTATTTGCTCCATATCAAATGGCCTTCTCAACAATTCCTAGCCTCATAAAGAAAATTTTCCCCTCATAAAAAAAATTAATAATGTGTCCTACAACATAATTCCCAAAGAAATGAATAGTGCAACAAGGGATGAAGGTTCCACACTCCATGGACAAACACAAACAAAGACTCCATATGACATGCCACCCCTTCGATTAGGCTTGTGCACTCTGTATGATTGAAATTTGAATTAAGTTAGCTTGTGTTTATCAAGTGAATTCATGTAAGCTCAATACTTATTTGATCAATTTAGTTCTTAACAGATTTTCCTTACCTTGTGCCTTTTTATTGAAGTTCAAATCCTATACGGATCAATTTAGTTAGGATATAACAAATGTCAAAATGACCCTAAGAAACCCCCACCCCCAAAGTTGGGGTATGCTAGGTACATAACCATATGTAGACCATGATGAATAGGAATTATTGTTTGTTTCCCATGCTTTCCACCAAGCAACTACCTTATTGCCATGTCAATCCTTTATACATAAACATACATAGACCATGAGCCATGAGAAGTGGGTGGGGATTTACAACTATTTTTGCAAAGTGGATATGCCTATCAATAGGCATAGTCTCCTTCCTATTGTTAATACTTTTTTTCTTATCTAGGTGGGTTAGTGACTAATGTAAGGTGCCCTCTAAAGACACTCTTGAAAGTTTTTGATATTTTATAGAATGGTCAATACCCATGCTTCTAAAAGGTTAGGGGTTATTTTTTTCCTAATTTTTTAAGAATCAAACTTTGGAAATTCTATTGTAATTGATATATCAAAATTTAAGAGGATGTATATCAAGATATTTACGGAAAATGTATGATTTGTCAAGTTTTCTATTCAAAGTAAGATGAAATTATGTTCACAAATAACATTTGGTGAAATGGTGTGAATGCATAAACATTGTTTTGAAATTTTATAAATCTAACCTGAATCCAATAATTTAGGTGTTAATTTTTAAAACATATTAAATTATATTATTATGTCTCAAATGTGCTTCTTGGAAGTAAATTGGATTTTATTAGTTTTGATATATTAAAAAAATTATGTAGAAATTAAAACATTAAAAATTTATAATGTAATATGACAATAGATGTTCTTACATCAAATTATCAAGTGTAATGATGTTGTTTAATGATCTTTTTAATCTTCATAATATTTAAAATAATAAGCATTCAACTTTTATGACATGACCTTAGATCTAAAAGTCGTTTAGGTATGTGTTATGTTATATTTACAACAAAACAAAAAAATTAAGTGTCTCCAAAAATAGTTGAAGGTGCTAATAGAAAAATATTACTATTCATACATGAAATCAATAAAATCACAAATTAAAACCAATAATGTTCATGGCAAAGATTTTTTTTTTAGACCATATAATGGGCAACATCATCATTATTTTCATTGTGATTGCATTAAAATTAGCTCAAACCTTGTGAAAATGGCCAAGTATAAACTAAACCTCCTACAAGGTCATTAAGCTTAATATTGTTTTGGTTGAAATGGGTGTCAATTTAGAATTATTATAGCAAAATCATGTTTCAAATTTAACTAATTTTCATAGACGAATATTGTATAAATTCAATAAGTTTTGCTCTATTAGTATGAAAATTGTTAAACAAACACATTGCCTTATTGAAAGTTCTTTGGTCATACCAAAAGCATAGCATAGGGCCCATGATTTAAGAAGGTTAGTGTATGGTGTGATCACAAACAAACAAAAGCCTTTTGTGATATATGAATGGATTTCACAATTTCGTGAAGTTGCATTTCCAAAACTTTGCATGGGAAGAAGCATCGGCAAATGTGAGTTGCCACCTACTAAGCATTCAATTTGATACAATCATTTAATTGGAATCTTCAACAACATTCATAACTTATCTTTTTAGTGTCCAAACATACACCAAGCTACCATTGATAATAACTATTAGGAATTATACATAAATGTTAAATAGTTTGAAATTAATAGAATTGGATTTGCTTTTCTTTGAAATCGTATTCACATTCAAATTCCTTTCAATGTCATAAAAAAGGCATTTGTGGCAACTTCCATTCAACAACCATTACTTATTATTCCTTTCATTAAATTCTTACCATTTTGCTTTTGTTTTGAATCATATGTATATTAACTATTTGAACAAATTCAATGGAAATAGGGAGAATTTTACATCTTTGACAAGATTGGTTAGAAGGGTGGATTTCTTTCAACATTTCAGAACTTACTATTCAAGGACTTTAAAACTAAAATAAAAATTGGAACCAACAAGTTATTACATGTAGAGTTTACCTTTTATGGTAGCTTCAAACTTGAAAAAAAGATTACCCTTATCCTAGAATTTTCATACATTAGATTAAATGCAGATTAAAAAATTGTATAAAATTTTTTAAGTTTAATTATATTTGCATCAAATGATGGAAGTTATGGGATTTTTTTCGTCAAATTTTTTATATTGCAATACCTGAAAATAGTTAGAGTTTGCGGGAGTTACATTTAATTATGTGATTTTATGTTTTGTAGTACTTGCATTTTTTTTGAACTTTTTATGTGTAAAGTTTTAGGGTTAAGATCTTTTTATTAAAAAGTAATGATTTACTTTTTTATATTTTTTGGTTTAGGTTCAAAACTTGAAATCGACCAGGCCTCTCATGTTGAAAATTCAAGCTTAACTAGTTAAATTTCATTAATTTCTAGAATAAGAAAATAACTAGGTTACTTTCACAAGGTTGAATTGCTTTCTTTACTTATATTATATTGTTTACTTGTGGTTTAGTCTTTTAATGAAATACCTTGGTGGTGATGGTTTGGCTTTTTTTTCTTCATTACACAAGTTTGTGTATTTCATGTGATAGGAACCTTGAAGAGTTCTTGATGTTCTGTTTCATGTTGTGAGCATCATGTTTTAATTTCCTTTCAATAAAGATTTATGTTTGCACTTGATTAGATCTCTTATTTATTAACATGGTATTAGAACTTAAGTTGTTTGATGGGAAAGTTGAAAGAGATCTAAAGCTAGAAAGTCTCTAAAACTAGAGCTTGAGAGTCTAATAATATCATAGGAGTTTGTCAAGTGCAAAAGAGAAATGGGGAAAAGAAAAGAAAAAAAGGTGAGAAGATATTAACATATCAAAGGTTGTGGAAATCAGATCTTTAAATCTAGATCTAAATCTACTATGAAAACATTTTATAATGAAACTTGAATAGATTATAGAAAACTATAAGATGCTTCTACGCTCAAAATTCCAAAAGAAAAGGATATATTTTGTGAGAGTTATGAGCTTTTGAAAACTCTATGTCAGATTTGGTTTTTTGATCATATCATCTTTGTTTGAGAATTTTTAGATATGTAGATTTGAGATTTTATAGATAAAAAAGGATTATATATGTGAGAGAAATTTCATGTCATTTGGATATGTATTGAAAGAGATCCAAGTATCTAAAATTTTTGCCTCAGTTTTGAAGTCATTTTCTTTTGAAAGTGATAACTCTTTATGATCATCATCAATATAGTTGAAATTATGATCATCATCAATAGAGTTGAAATTATGATAAGATATAGAAGACATATTTGATGTGTCTCCCAAAATTTCAAGGAGTTTGGAGGTGTTGAAAGATATTTGTAAATCATTTTGTTTTCAAGTCTGAATTTGAGGTGATTTCAAGGAAGTAACAAGATCTCTCATTTTATGAAATTAAATGAGTTGAAATTTTGAGAGATGGTGGTAGACATAGTTTTTCATGTTTCACTAAAATTTCAAATCAATCCAAGGTCATATGTGAGTGATGTAAGTTTGTAAAGTTGCTTGTGACAAAATTTGAAGTGGAACAATTTGGGAGAACTTGAAGGAAAGAGTTTGAAAATTTTGAAGCTCAAACATATTATCAAGGCCTTCATAAAATTTTCTGGTATGTAATCATGTACTTAATACCATACAAAATATTATATGAGATACGTACATATATGTCAAACCTATGTATAATATAAAATTTCGTATAATATTCAAAACATACATACATATGTAAGGTCCATCTTGTTCAACCCTAACCCTAACCCTAATCCTACAAACCTAAGGAAAGAAAACCCTAATCCTAACCCTAGAAACCCAAAGAAGGAAATAAAATCATTTTTTGAAATAAATCATTTGTGAAACTCTAAGAAGACATTGAATGTTGCCTTGAGAAATGGTGGATGATCTTTCTCAAATTATAATTGAGAAATTAAACAAGAACAATTTCCAAGTGTGGAAATTTAGGTTTATCAATTTTTTGATGGGGAAAGGTTATTAAGAATTCATAACCAATGATGAAAAAAAACCTCCTTTCTAAGAAAACCCCACATAACAACAAATTCAAGCTAATAAAACTTGGCATGAAAAAGCAAGGAAAGTCTTGTATTAGCTTTTTGTGAATGTATTCAATTCCATGATTATGCATATTCAAAATGCAAAATCACCCAAGCAAGTTTGGGATACATTGGTGAAAATGTATAGCACTAATACACAAGCTTGTAAAATGCAACTTAAACAAAAGTTGCATAATTTACAGAAAAACAAGATGAACATCAATGACTATTTTACAAAGGTGAAAAACCTTACCAAATGTTGTTGCATCTATTGGAGCCCATGTAGATGATGAAGATTTAGTGGCCGTGATTTTGAATGGACTTGGAAAAAACTATAGTTAGTTTTGTATTTTAATTGTAATTCGAAAAACATTTCCCAATTTCCAAGACTTAGTAACCCTACTTATAAGTGAAGAGATGAAAATTGTTGGTATTTCATCCAATGGAGGATCACAAGAAAGTGTTTTTTATTTAAATACTAATAGAAGTAGAGGTAGAGATGGTAAAACCTCATTTCAAGGTCAACACGAAAGTTTGCATAGTGGACATCATCAACATGAAAGTCAACCTCATGGAATGGACAAGGAAACTTTAAAGGAAGAGGAAGTTGTGGAGGTCGTGGTGGAAGTCATTGAAGTCAACAACCAAATAACGACTCAAACTTCTATTACTGCGAGAAACTTGGGCACATGGCAAAGAACTATTATCAAAAGGAACATGATGCACAAAATGGAAAGATACAACAAGGGAATTATGAATCAACTAGCAATCAAGGTGATGAACTATTTGTGATGCAGCACATGGAAAATTCAATGATAGGAGGTGTATTAAATAGCAATGTCTAGTATGTGGATTTTGGAGCTTCAAACCACATGACTAATCATGGAGAATGGTTTAAAGACACAAAATATTTGAAAACAACAAGGTTTGTGGAAACTACTAATGACGCTACACATCCCACCACAAAAATTGGCAAGGTGTCATTGTAATGCAAAATGGCAAACAAAATATTTGAAAGATGCGTTTTATGTTCCAACCATAATAAAAAAATTAGTTTTGGTAGGGCAGATGGTGGAACAAGGTTTATAGGTGACATTCAACCCAAATGGATGTTTTGTGGACGACCTAAAGAACCAAGGCAAATTGATTGCAAAAGGGGAAAGGAATGGACGAATGTTCACCTTGGATGTGAACATGCCTAAGGTGAATTCCATGTTATTCACACATGGAAAAGGAGGTGGAGACATTGGAATTTGGCACAAGTGGGTTGGCCATGTTAATCTTCAACGTCTTAAGTTGATGGAAAAACAAAATTTTATTGGAGGTCTTCCCAAATTTGGAACAAAAGAAGTAATGTCAAAAGTTTGTGAAGCAAGCTAGGCATCCATTCCCAGTTTAAACAATTCATGTAAATTCCAAACCTTTGGAAATGATCCACTCAAATGTGTGAACCACGAAGATAAAATTCATTGAAGGATGCAAGTATTACGTGAGTTTCATTGATGACCACACAAAAAAGGTGTGAGTCTATTTCATGAAACACAAAGGTGAAGTGTTTCAACATTTTTTGAAATTCAAAGCAATGGTGGAAAAGGAGAAGGGTGTGAACATCAAATGTTTAAGGTCCAATGGAGGGGGATAATATTTTTCAAATGAATTCAATGAATACTTGAAGGAACATGGAATTCAAAAGAAATACTCATGTAGTTATTCGCCATAACAAAATGGAATTGTTGAAAGGAAGAACATGCACATGTAAAAATAACACATGCCATGTTGAATGAGAAGAATTTGCCAAATTACTTTTGGGTTGAAGCGATAGCAATTGTAGTCTATATCATTAATCAAACACCCACAATGGTAGTTCATGGCATGACACTTGAAGAAAAATTCATATGCAAAAAACTAGATGTTTCACACCTTTAAGTGTTTAGTTGCATTGCATACGTGCATGTTCCTCAATAAGAGATCAAAACTAGACCTAAAAGCTAAAAAATGTATCTTCATTGGATATTCTTTACAACAAAAATGATATAGATGTTTTAACCCTTCCATTCGAAAATTGTAAGTGAGTAGAGATGTTGTGTTTGATGAGATGGTTAGCTGGTACTCACCATTGAAGATAACAGAAGATGGAGAGGTTAGAAATGGTGATGTTTCATCAAATGTGGAACAAAAATCATAATTAATTAGTGGACCATAAGAATCTTCAATTAGAGGGTCCAATAACATTCCATGGAAAGGAAGATTAAGATTTTCAAACATTGTACATGGTAGTTCTCAAACATCATCTAGAAATTCTCATGTAGATGGTGAGTCAAGTGATTAAAAGAAAAGTGTGGGTGAAGAATTAGGAGTCCTTTTAGTTACTACTCTTAGAGTTCAGATGACCAAGAAAGCTTTGAAAACACATGACAACAACAGTGGAGTACGAAGATCCACACGAGTCAAATACCTTGTACTAAGACTCACATATGATGCCTTTATAGTTCATCATTACACATACATGGTGAAGGTTATACAGGAGGTTGAACCCACTTGTTTTGAATAGGCAGTTGGAAACCCTAAGTGGGACAATGCCATGGATGAAGAGATGGTGGTGTTGGATGTTAGTGCTAATTGGGAATTGGTAGGTTTACTAAAGGACAAGAAAGCAATTAGGTGCAAATGGGTGTACAAAGTCAAGCATAATGCAGATGGATCTATGAGCATATAAAGTAAGATTGGTTACCAAAGGTATGCCCAAACTTATGGCATATATTATAAGGAGATTTATAGTCCAGTTGTAAAAATGACAACTATAAGAACAATCATTGTTATGGCAATAACAAAAGGATCGTCTTTACATCAAATGGATGTAAAGAATGTTTTTCTTCATGGAGATTTACAAGAAGAAGTGTACATGGAATAACCACAAAGTTATGTGGACCAAACACATCTTAATTTGGTTTGTAGGTTGAAAAAAACTTTGTATGGCTTGAAGCAAGCACCTAAAACTTGGTTAGACAAGATAGGACGGTATCTTGTCACAAGTGGATTTCAAACATCCAATGTAAATTTTTCATAGTATGTGAAAAAAACAGATCATGGGATTGCAGTCATAGTCATCTATGTTGGTGACTTGATTATCACAGGATATAATGATGTAAATATCTCTAATTTGAAGAAGTTTTTGAAGCAAAAGTTTGGGATGAAAGATTTGGGAGAGTTTCATTACTTCTTTAACATTGAAGCAATCCAATCCCCTAAAGGGATATGGTTAGTACAAAGGCAATATGCTGTGAAAAAATTGTCCAAATATGGGATGACGGGTTGCAAATCCATTTCAATTCCATTGGAGCAAAATGTGAAGTTAAGTGCAAATGAAAGAGACCTTATGGAAGATACCACTATGTTCAAACGCATAGTGGGAAGTTTGATTTACATGACCATCACAAGGTCAGATTTGAGTCATATAGTTGGAGTGGTGAGTCAATTCATGCAAACACCACATTTGGATGTAGTGAGGCACATATTAAAGTACATAAAACATACTTTGTAAATGTGGAATTTTTTATGAAGTCAAGAGCCAGTTATAAGTACATGGATACATGGATGTTGATTAGGTTGGCAATGTTTCAGATAGAAAATCAACAGGTGGTTTCATGTTTTCTTTTAAAAGTGGTGTTGTTAGTTGGAGGAGTAAGAAACAACAGATAGTTACACTATCAAGCATGGAGGCAAAATACAAAGGTGCAACAATTGTTGCATGTGAAATAATTTGGTTATAAAAATTATTTTCAGATTTGGGACAATCAGTGGATGTTTTTGTTGTCATTTATTGTGATAACATCATTAGTATACTACTTGTTAACAACTTGGTCTATCATGCTAGGACAAAGCACATTGATGTGCATTATCACTTTATTAGAAAAAAAATTCTAGTAAAAGAAATTAACTTTATTCATGTTAGTATTGAAAATGAAGTTGCTGACATTTTCATAAAGGCTTTAGGTACATACAAGCTAAAGAAGTTTAGAAAATGCTTGATGTATTAGAAGTGGATTTGAGCTTGAGGGGGAGTGTTGAGAATTCAAGCTCAACTAGTTAGGTTTCATTAGTTGTTGGAGTAGGAAAATAACTAGATTACTTTTATAAGGTTGAATTACTTTTTTTACTTATATTTGTTTGTTTATTTGTGGTTTGGTCTTTTAAAAATACCTTGGTGTTGATGGTTTGGCTTTTTTTTTTTCATTGTTCAAGTTTGTGTATTTCATGTGACAAGGACCTTGAAGAGTTCTTGATGTTATGTTTCATGTCATGAAAATCATGTTTTAGTTTCCTTTCAATAAATACTTATGTTTTCACTTGACAAAATATCTTATTTATCAACATTTCAACCATCGGCACCCCCTTGTCTACCTAATTTGGCTTGGAAGGACAAAAAATTGACAAAGGTTGGGTTGAAATGGAAGTGTAAAGTTGACACTTGCATTGTTGCATATTATGCCAAATGGTTGTTGACCAAACTTTTGAAGGAGGTGCATGGCTTGGTGGTAGAAAAGGCGAAATTTAAGAGGCTTTCAATTTCTGAAGAGGGTTTTCAACATCAAGACCATGCTAAAATGAATGTTCGCATCTTGAGAGATGCCATGGTCACGCAAAGACGGAATGATCAAAAGGTTGTTAGTCGTGTTCATGCCAAAGCCTAAGAAAAGTGGATAAGTTGGTAATTGTTGTAGAATAATGTCCACCATTACCAAAACTAACTTTGGTCAAATTAGCTTCAAAATAACAATTGCAAGTGTTGGGTCTTAATGTTTGGGCATGGGAAGCGTGCCTCGAAATGCAACATCATAGATGAAGAAGGATGAAGATTTATAAAAGATGATTCGATCCTCCTGTTTTATATATGCACGACAATTAAAAATGACATGGGATGTCAAAAATTGGGATCGAATGTCCATTAAAGTAAATTAGACACAAGAGTTGACAAAGGTACTGGATTTCCATGAATCTATAATGATTCATGGAATGTAAGAAACAATAATAATGAATGTTTATTATTTTTTATAATTTTGTTTCATCCAAGGTGTGATAGGGTAAAATTTAGTGATTTTTGGGTGTTTATAGGGTTTAGGGCACAATAAAAAAAAGTTTGTTGGAAATGCAATTTAGGTTGAGATGCAACGTCACCATCTGTACACTACTCATCATGTAGCAAAAGTTGCAAATGCAACATTTGCTTATTGAACTAAACATGGGATTGTAGATAATGATATGGTTTAAGGTTTCCATTTTATATAGTTAGCTAGGTTTTTTTAGCCCTTTTATTTTTTGGACTACCCAATTTTTGAACTTTAGTCCTTTAATATATTATAAATAACCTTTTTTTTATTGGGTTCTTTAGCAATTTTTTATCCACCCATTTTTGCACATTTTTTATCAATATAATATTTTCTTATAGTCACATTTGTTTGATGGGTATATGGTTAATTATATATGTTTTCTTTGTCATAATCTTTTTAGTACTTTAGATGTAAGAAACAAACCTTAAATAAGCCCATATGAATAAGTAATATTAATTTGTCTAAAATTTACAAAGATCAAAATGAACATTGTGCAATACTACATCTAATGTAATAGGACTCACATCACCTAAAGATTTTAAAAACAATACCCACATTTTAAACATGCAATACCTACATCATTTTCTATTCTAAATTCCATAACGCCATTTTCAAATATGTAATACCCGCATATAGATCCCATAATAGTCGCTAGTTTTTTACATTCATTGCAATATGTGCATTTTTATCATAAAATTAATTTTAAATAATAATTAATTTATATATTAAAAAAACATATTTTGGTTACCCAAACCACTTATTAGTTATTTTCAAATGACCTTACATGCGGATATTACATTTAGAGTTAGGTCTTCACATAAAGTTTACTTCAATCACCTATGGATTACTTTAGAATGAATTTGCATGTAGGTATTACATCTAGGCCTTGGTCTTCATTCAAAGGCATACCCAAATTACATATTGGGTATTTTGAAGTGACCCTACATGTGAGTATTACATTTAAGGTTACCTTTTCATTATAGGTTTAACTTAAATCACCTATGGGTCATTTTGAAATGAACTTGAATATGGCTATTGCATTTAGGGTTAGGGTTTCATATAATTTTGCAATATCCACACATTTACTTACTTTCACCAATTAAAAATTTAGTTTTAATTTTTAAAATAATTAAATAAAATTTATAACTAAACACAAAAGAAAATATGTTTTTTACCATTTGCTAATATCTCCAAGCTATTTTTTTTCA
>Ga0116226_10003285_pt1 | contig 14257 bp, 9 predicted proteins | sample S1TSphfallax_FD_89692 | JGI IMG/M metagenome (GOLD analysis project Ga0116226, IMG submission 89692) | Host-associated microbial communities from peat moss isolated from Minnesota, USA - S1T2_Fa - Sphagnum fallax MG | ecosystem: Host-associated > Plants > Peat moss > Unclassified | place: USA...
AATTTCTAAGGAGGGCATAATTAAGTCCACCTGCTCTTTTTCTTTCTTTGGTGCTTCTTCGTCTTTCTCTGGCTTTACAGGAACGAGCTTCCAGTACGTCAAAGCCTCAATGGGTATCACTCTTGGCCCATAATCAAATCCAAAGCTGAACAGCTGCACAACATGCATTTATATATATATATATATATATTAGTGCCCCACTAGATCTCGAGTCAGTACTGTTGACATTCTTCATATAAGCCACGAACTTGTAGCAAATCATGTACTCAAAATTGTGAAGTGAAATTATTCAATTTCCGCAAGTTTTTTCCAAGTTAGTGTTTACCTCGCTATTCTCCATGGCTTCCTGCAGCTGCAACCTCCGAAACCCAACAAAGATCTTGGATCAATTCGCGATCTTCAAGCAGAATTACACTAATGCACGAGGCTAGTTAGCTTACACACAAATTTCTTATTCAATCCGAAATATGATCAGCGAGAATTGTACTGGACATAATGATGAGCTAGCGGAAGAGAAAGGCGCAATTACAGGAGATGATGATGAATGGTGGTGGCTCCTCCTAGTTCTATTACAACTGATGAAAAGTCTAGCTGCAGATATGGAGCCGGAAAGTAGTGAGGATTATATAGGGGGAGAGACAAGGGAGGTTACTTCACTCGGCAGTCTACAATGTAATTGTACTTAGCTTGGAATTTGCAAACAGGTTGAAAGGACACACGGTTAGCTGCGTTTTTTCCTGATTTAATGGGGAAAAGGGGGGAAAAAAACAGAGATCTTGTGAGTGGTGGCCATGAATTCACGAGCCGACGCAAACAGAGTTTTCACGCGTCTAGAAAGACAAAAAGGGAAGAAAGCGTGAAGACGGAGACGAAGACGAAGGTGCTAGAATTCAGCGATGAGTTTGTGCATTCCGCTAGAGTCCCGCGCGAGGGTCCCGCTTCGGCGGGTTTTTCCGTGAGGCAGCAACGTGATGCTGCGTTGCGGTGGTAGAGACGATGGGGTCTTGTTTTTCAACGCATCACTGAAGCCAGTCTAGTTATTAGTTTCTTGCTGCACAAGACTTTCTTGCACCCCTTTGTCCAAAGGGGCCACACTGAACCAACACCAATGATTTTCATTTCATTTTAGGAAAATTTTAAATTCACACCTTTTTTTGGTTAAATTCACACCTTTTCTTCGCGCATCCGATTATATGCAGATTAAATTTGAGTGTGTCTGCCCCCACCCCCCTGATGTCTAGATGAAAAGTTATTAATAAAATTATGATTTATTTGAAAAAAATTGTATAATATAAATTCCTAAGTCAATAGATGAAAAGTTATTAATAAAATTATGATATATTTGGAAATTTTTGTATAATATAAATTCCTAAGTCAATAGATGAAAAGTTATTAATAAAATTATGATTTATTTGGAAAATTTTGTATAATATAAATTCCTAAGTCAAATGAACATCAGGGGGGTGGGGTAGACACACTCAAATTTAATCTGCATATAATCGGACGCACAAAGAAGAAAGGGTGTGAATTTAAAATTTTCCTTATTTTATTTTATTTTCTGTTTTTGCCTATGCTGAATAGTAGTGTGTTTTTCCAACAAATATATGGGAATTTTTTTTTGGTCTCCAACAATTAAAACAAATTTTGGGATTTTTTTTTTGTGTACAAGGCAAGGAACCCCCATTGATGCTTTGCTCTTTCTAGATTGATTCGAGGGCCCGGCCCAGGGCAATAGCCTCACTAGTCTTGACCCCAGAATCCACTAAGAGTCTTCTAATAGGGTTCCTTCCCCACCCCAATGTATAGATTGTTTTCAAATCTAGGGATCTTACAAATGTGTAAGGTCACTATTGTTTTTTGGGAAATAGGCACCCCAGCAAGAAAGTCTGGTTATTGGTTGAAAGAATTGTAAATGGAAATGCTTGCTTCCATCAGCCTCCCTTAATTTGAGAGTTGTAGCCTCGAGGGCCGTAGCCCCAACGCAAAGCACAAAAGTTTTTTTGAAATTCAAATGGTGGAAGGTTTGCATGTGATCGGTGGAAAGGTGCTTAAATTGATGAACGAATTCTTCTATCGTGCAAAGAAGGGCTTTCAAATACAAAGAAAGAAACCTTCAGAATTTTTTACAATGTAATGTAATACCTTAAGTTGAAAAAAAGTGTGGAATAATTGAGGCACCAGGTTGAAAAAATGGCGCCACATAAGGCCTTTAAAACTATAGAGTAATGCCTCGGGTTGAAAAAATGGTGTATGGTAATGCAATAGTGTGGATAAGAAGAAACTTGGGGAAACAAACATGTGCAAGAGAACATTAATAAAAACAACATCACTATTATTTTATTGGAGCTTAGACTAAGGTGAATCAATTTTCATGTTGTAACAATAGTTTTTGTGAGGTGAGCATAAGTGCAATGGGTAATTTCTATTTTGCATGTCAAAAAGTTCTTATAAAATTTTAATTTAAAACTATTAACTTGAGTATGGATATGGCCTAGGTGGTTTTTATGCATAACTCATAAAATTAAAATATTTATGAACTCTTAAAATGAAAGTCATTGACTATCAACCTAGACAACAAGTTTCATATATGAAATTCAAAATGGTTTAATAAATTCATATTATGATTATTTATAGAAACTCAATTTTCATTGAATAATATATGAATAAATCAAGTTTAAACCATTTTGGAGCATGTTAATTGTAGGTTATCTTTAATGGATTTTTTTAATTATTTAAAATTTTTAAAATAGAATTTTTTTCAAGAATTCATATTATTATGAAAAAAAATCATTTTATGTTGGGTTTGTGCACACAGGTACCAAAAAAATAATCTCTAGATGTGGTTAAAACTCAATTAAAAAAACAATGCTTGGAACTAATGAATTGTTCTTGTTTAATTATTTAATCCATTCATTACAAATAAAAATGATTTTTATGACTAAGACATTTTGGACTAAAGTCTGACTTTAATCATGTAATCTTATAAGAACACTAATCAATGCCATAGATTTTACTATGGTCATATAAATGACTAAATGACTATGATGATGACGACATAACTAGTCATTTTATGACTTACATAGTCATTTTGGTATATATGGCTTACATTGCTTAAATAACCTAAACATTATATTATTTCAATAAAGCCTATATAAGCATAGTACTACCTAAGTAATCACATATAGCCTAGGTATATTAAGCATAATGTACATATATCCTAAAAAATGTACATAGCTTATATGTAGGGCCAAACCCATCCTTAGGTGGTACCACTAACAATCACTTCAAAGAATTGTGAGGGGACCAAAACCGGCAAAATCATTTTTTGCGGCCTTTTACTTTAAATGTTTTCACAATTATAAATTATTTTTTCTCATATTTATCAATTGCATGCACTAACATATGGCTTGAAATTTATTTTGGAATTTTAAAAAATTGAAAATTGTTAAAAATTTGCATTCGTAATTAAAATGGCCCTTTCAAATATTGATAGCTTTAATTTTGAAAATTCATAACTAAATTAAACTTACTCAATTATTTTTTTAATAAAAAAATTAAAATAAAATGATTTCCAAATTATTTTAGGAAACAAACTCTCAAGAAAATTTTCAAATCATAATTCAAATTTTTGTTCCTAACTAAAAAGTTCAAGGAAAGGAACCAACACTGCATTCTTAAAAATGTTTTTAAATGCAATGATTAAAAACATCAAAATACATAATATTGAAATTTCAAAACCTTAGAACCTAATAAATGTACTCATTAAAAAATATTATGAAAATATTTGATTAAGTGTTTCTTTTGATTTTTCAAAGTATGATGAGTCAAAGAAAATCAAGGTGTGATGTTCCTAGTGGTACCACCCAAAGATGGGCTTGCCCATAGCCTAAATATAACCTATGTATAACTTTACATACCTTAATTATAATGTTATGTCATAGCTTATATAACTTAAATATAGCCCTATGTAGCCTAGAGGTATATTTTATATAATGTAAACATAGTTTATGTTTAGCCTACATAACATAGACATAGTTTAGGTTAGCCTTACATAACCAAGGTACATCCCTATGTATAGCTTATATAGCCTAGGTATAACCATACATAACCCACATAACCTACCAATAGCTATACATAATTGTACATGATTTAGTTTTAGCCTTATATAACCTATGTATAACCTTAAGTATAAGATAAGCATAACTTACATAACCTATGTATAGCCTTAGGTATAAGCTAACCATAACCTGCATTTTGCCTAAGTCTAGTTGTACATCACCTAAGTGTTCATAGAAAGTTTACATATAGGCTTCATATAGCTTTAAACAAATATTTAACTAATTTTGGACTTAACTATTATTTTTGGACTTAATTCAACTTGTTTGGTGGCCCAAAACCATTGAATTTTCATACAATTGACACAAAATTGTTTTTTATTTCCATTTTTTCTTAACTTAATAATCACAAATTGGATGCTAATGAACAAAAATTGACAAAAATTAACAGTGACATTGTTTTACAATATTTCATCAAAAGACGGCCTAAATTTTAGTTTTTTAAAAAAATGGTACCTAAATCATCAAATTATAAAACTTGGAGCATCTACTGGCCACCAGATGTTAAATTTACAATATATATAATATTATTTTCTTAAAAATATTAAATGTTTAACTTTAAGTTTAAATTATTTTTTTAAATGGTACCTAATTTCATCAAATTATAACATGTGGAGTATTTATTGGCCACTAGATGTTAATATTATAATGATTTTTTACAAAGAGATTGGAACATCTAACTAGTCAATTATTATTAATATTATTAAACTTTCATTTTTAATAAAATTGTAACAATATATGTAATCATTACTAATTAAACTAGGATTGGGTGGCCATTAATTAAATGCTACTATTACATAAATGTTTTCAAGACTATTAAAAATCATTTATTAACTTAATAGTAACATAAATTTCAACAATATATTCCACATTGAGCTCACATAACAATGTTTTTGAAAAACCAATTATTTTAATCATCATGAAACATTTAATTTAGTTACATATAATTAATTTCATTTGCCACATCAATGTTTCATCTAGCCCGACTAGCATGCACATCATTAATCGTTATGATGTTGTTCATGGTTGTATTTTTCCTAACACGAAATGAAAACAATAGAATCAATGTTCACCCATTACATTGGATCCACTAAGTTGCATTTCCACTTTCTCTTCAAACAATCTCGATATAATTCTACATCATTGTGTGCTCCTTTCTTGAAGGGCACCCACCACTAAACATGCACCATTTGATAATGTTCATCATTCACATCATTGACCACATCATTATGTGCTCTTCCCATCAATATTGGATACACTTCAGTTTCAGATGGATGTGTGAGAATAAAATCCTTTTCATGTAAATCCTTAAAAGAAGTTTAAGTTGTTGTATTCAAGGACGGCTTCATGTTTTTAGGCCCACAATATGGAGGGATAACTAGATCTTCCATATCATCAAGGATAGGAACAAATGGAATAGAAAGCCTCACATGATTAACTTTCCAATTTCTAATTGGCCAAAAGCCCTCTAATAATATAGGACTTTGTTGAAGAATTGGTTTTGACAAGCATTCTAAAATACCCTCTTGATATTCAATGTATGGCTTCATGACTCTTGCATACATCTCATTTATCAAAATATTGAGCTTCCAAAACTCTAAATATTTCAAGATTCCACTATTGATGAATTTTCTTTCTCTATTAACTTTGAAGCATCACTCCCCCAAATAGGATAGAAAAGAACAAGTTTGGGAATTCCACTAGGAAATTTGGGGCAACCTTGATCATCAAACTTCCACAATCGAATTATAGGGCCATCTATGGGGCTCCATATTAAATATGTTGGGGACACCTTGTACTACATCACTAGCCACCCAAAAGAATCCACAAAAAACATGTGTGTCCAATCAATACCTTAGGTCGATCTTTCAAATATCCTTGAACCCAAGATTTGAAATTTGGGATTTTTTGAATTAGTTGGGGAATGAATGGCCATTCTTGCAAAACCATAAACATTTTCATCAAATTTGCTAACACATAGTTATTTTTCTCTTTTAATTTCTTTGACAAATAGCTAAAATTTTCATCAATGTCTTCATGTGTATAACCAATGACAAGAAATCCCAACTGGACCTCTTCAAAGATCTCCTTCATTATTAATAATGAGAAAAAAAACAAGCAAGTGTTGATTCTTATTGTCTTTCACACAATTATCTATTTGAAGTAATAATTTCTTAAGCAATGGTTTTGCACAAACCATTTGTTCAAGTGCTTTCAAGGCCTTCAAACACCGCAAACTCCCTCACATTAGCTGCTCAAATAATTCATTTTGTATTTCATGATTAAACAACCTCTGTGATTCATAAATAGGGTCTTTTTCCAAAGTTCATAGTAGACGCAAAAAAAATCCAATTGTGAAATTAGGGTCATTGGGCCACAATTCATTTGAGTATTAAGTAAATGCCTCATCATCACGCCCGTGAACAATCATTCCATTTAGTGTTATTGGCAACTGACCAACCCTAATAACCAATTTGTTTTTCACTTGCAACCTTGGCAATGCAGTCTTTGAAGGATCCATCTTATCATGAATGATGCAAAAAAAGTCCTCCTTTGATTGAAGGGACTTTGTTTTCAAATTATTATAAAAACATATGCACGACTTTTGATGCGTATTATGACTTTTCAATTTCAATGCATGCTCCTTTCCACTAATATTTTTTTTTTCCAACTTTGGATATCAAGTCTTTCAAAGACTCACATACAATGCATTTTGCAAAGGTTGAACCTCTTTTTCACACATCAACATTGAAATGGTATTTTGTTTTTCAACCAACTCATAGTAGATTGAAATACCTCATCAATATTTAACTCCTTGTTACTTTGCAATATCAGATAAGAAAAAACAAGAATTTAAACCAAAAAAATCCGCAAAATTGTTTTTGCATTAATAACAAACAAAAATAAAATACAACACAAATAATTTTACAAACATAACAATATGCAACATTTTCCCCCACCTCATTGTTATTTTTTCAAATACTTTCCAAGTATCAAGAATTAGAAAGCAAACATCTTGTCTACCATTCCCAATTCCCTTCATTTGGTGTGGCATTACATCATTACATTTATTAATCAATGACTAAACATTACTTTTAGCTTGCCTAGTTGCAACTTGTGGCTTTTTCATTCCAACATTTCCATGTGGCCTTTTGCCTTATCCCACATTTGTTATATTGTTTATACGATAGGTATGTAGACTATGAAATCCCAACAATCTTGTACCATATATGCTGCTTCACAAATTTCAACATCATGTATTGTAAAAAACCTTCATTTATTTATTCCAACTTTCTAGTGCAATCTTCTAGGAATATCCAAAATATATGCTCTTCGATCTCCAAATGACAAGTTCCAAAACCCTTGTCATATATGTTTTCTCACAAAGGAAATATTGATAACAATTGAAAGAACAATAATAATTTGAACTCATACTACAAATTGATTCATTGTTTAAAAATTAGTCAATCTTTGAAAGGAAAGCTTCATCTTTTGATTCCCTTTGTTTTTTCTTCAAAAATGTGTAAATGTTTTTCTTCACACCTACAATTCCTTCTTCATCCTCTTCCAACACATGATGTTCATCATATGCAATAAGTAATGACAATAAAAAATGGCCATCAAGAATTGTTTGTGACAAAATCCACCTCCATATTGACATTATTTGTGATTTATCATTTGGATAGTTTAAAATTGTGACCCCAACATTAGTTTCACCAAATTTGTCATCCAAAACAAGTTCCCTTAGGTCACATGCAACAATTTTCCCTTCAGAAATCATCTTTCCAACATGATTCACCAACCCACACTTTCTCCCACGCCACTCCATTATTTTCATATAAGGAACATAATTCATTCTTTCATGTATATCTTTTTCACCTTTTCCATTTCTTGATGGACCACCTTCCTCCATACCATCATAAATTATAGCATTCTCCTTTGAACTAACTTCTTGAACCCCTTCAATGAGCACCACATTTGTACATCTTTCCTCCCCTTGTAACACTGTGTGATCTTTCACTACAAACACTAATTGCCAATGAGCACCCAACCATGACACATCCCTCATTGGCCAAAAGCAATATAATCCCACATAATCTCCAACAAATCTTCCACAAGGATTTAGAAACAATAATATCAAATTCTAGAACCGTTGGAAATAAATTTTGTAACCACCTTAATGCAATTATCAGGTTCATTAAAACCATGCACGATAGTCAAATCAACTCATTTGCATCTCCCACAACCAGCACAAATCCTTCCCTTGTCACTTATCGAATATCAGAGATCAATTGGATCTTTAACCTTCAAAAATATAGTCCCCATCCTTACAACATTCACATCTCACATTAACATGAAATAAAACAATTTGTCCAACTCAAAATATTTAACAACCTTCATTATCTTCCAATTGAAAAACATCCTGGACATTAAAAAAATCAAAGCTTGTCAGAAATTATCTTTGAACTATAATTCTTAGAAAGGATGGACAATCAAATGGCTACCCAATTCTTACCTCCTACCACCATAATGATAGTAAAAGCAAACATCCACCCAATTCTCCCACCTTCTCAATTCCCCCAAGAAAAATTAAAAATTAAGTGGTCAACTAATTTTCTCATCTCCACATAAATAGGCACAAATAATCGAATGGTTATTTACTTCTCACATCCCAGCATGGACTTGGAGCAATAATAGGACGGCCACCCAATTTTCCTATCCCACCACAAAGAAGGACCAAGAATCAAACAACCACCCAATTCTCCCGTCCCACCATGGACAAGGACTAGGAATCAAACAACCACCCCATTTTCACATCCCATAACGGACAAGGATCGAGAATCAAGTGGCTACATGATTTTCCCATCTCGACGTGGATAGGGATCGAAAATCATGCAGCCACTTGATTTTCACTACAAATAACACTAAGAGTTGAAAATATAATCAAATAGCCACCCAATACACACTTCACCCCAAACAAAGTGAAAGATAATCGGGCAGTCACCCAATTCTCACCCACCCAAACGAAATCAAATCAAATCAAATGATTACCCAATTCTCATTCCACCCACTTACTAAAGTAGACTATAAATTAAATTAATTAAAAGAAGTTCAATTAGACTAATTCATATTAACAATAATTAAACTAGTTTAAACCCATTGAAACTTTGTTACTAAGACATTTTTAACTACACTATGTTTGAACTTCTAGCTTAATTAAGTCGTAATGTAATGTACAAAATTGAAAAACGAAAAGAATTTTATTAGAAATTATACTCACTAAAATGAAACATATTCCGAAGTTCCATTTGAGGTGTTTCTTGAAAAGATGCTAGTCCTTCTTGTAGCATGAAGATCTATGAGGATCACATTGAAGAGATGTTTGTCGCTTGGCATTAAGGATAGGAATTGATCATTGGACATTGGAGGTTTAAATTTCGAATTCTTGTTTAGTTTTGAATCATGTTAATAATGACTTGGGGATTGCCCAAAGATGGGAATTGTGGGGAAAAGGTATTCAATATTAAACACAATTTTGGAGTAAGGAAATAGATGTAGGTACTTTGTAGTAAAAACTATAGATTATATTTTGATATACTACAACTTTAATCTTGTTGTTTGAATTCATTCTAATAGAATTTGGAATTTTTTGCCATATTTTGATTGAAGTTTTTAGTAAACAAAAGAAGTATAGACTTGTGCATTAATTTTAATATTCAAATTGTTGTGTGAATTTTCTGAAGAATAAAAAATATAAGGAAATGAATTGTAATTATGTGTTTGGATTTTCTACATTGTACCTTAAAGTACAAATTTTGGGTATATGAAATAAGCATGAATTTGGTGTTTTAATGAATTACAGAAACATATGTGTTTAGAATCAAGGTAGGAATTCAGAATGTGTGCATATAGTAATGCAAATTTGTTGTTATAGTAAGTGTGGCATGGTTTTGCAAGGATTTAATCCACATCTACCATTTGGCAACCATCTTTTGGGGCATATTTCTGTTATTTTATAAGAACAAAACGATTTTCTACATTTTCCATTGTTTATACTATATATGAGGGTGTTCAAAAAAATAGTTTGATTTTCAATTCATATTTAGAAGGAATATGTTAGAAGCATTAGAGGTCTAAGCGGTTGACGTTGTAAAGACTACAGAGTGAACTACAAATTTTGAAAAAAAAGGATTGTGAAACAAGATGAATCGGATGATGACCTGTAATTTATGGCGACAATTGGATTTGAAAACAAATCGTCAAGTTATTAAACGAAAAATAGAAGAAAATCTTGAAAATGGAAAGGAGTATGTGGGAATTAACAAAACCCCATATCAGAATTTAATCTTGGATAAACGAATTTTGAAAACAAAAAAACACATGCAAGGCATAGGTCATTTATACCACACAAGGTGGTAAGGTGTGAAGTATGGACTAGTGGTTTTCAAAAAAGGCACAATTATAGATGACGATTTCCACAAAAAGAGATGTTATTGAATATTCATCCAAATGAATGGGTGCAATATACTTCTCGGCTGCAATCTGTGGTTCAAAGTCGCAAGGATGAAAATGGAACAGGGGCTTCTATAGGCCTTGATCAATTGCCATAAATCTCAAGTCCACAATTGGTAACTAGCCAAATAAAAGATATTACATGAGGTATATAATCTAGGTTTGTGTACAAGTCTACATCTCTAAATTATTATGAACTAGTAGAAGACTGGAAGGTGGAAGGAAACACCAATATCGATCTGCTTGAGGAGATAAAGGAAAATTACCTACAATCATTGGGTAAATGCATAGTACGGTGTCCCTTTTTTTATGTCACAATGTAAAAACTTTTGACCTTCTAACTACATGATGTTTTTTAAATTATAATTTTTTTTAAAATTTGAAAAATGGTACTCACATCTATGATCTATATTATCATAGAAATAACATATTATAAAATAAAAACTATATGTTCATTTTTTGGTTTGGGGGGATTTTAAAACTTGTGTTTTAAATTCAGTCACAATCTTTATTTAGTCCCTAAATAATTGTAAATGGACTCATAGATCTTGGTCTATTAAATTATTTGTTTGATCGTACTTTGCCACAAGTTGTATGATCAAAATGGAGATTAAAATTCTTATTCAAAATGTTATTATTAATGAAAGTGACCATTTGAGTATTTTTTTGGAAGGTCAAAATTCACAAGTACTTTTCAATATGTATTTTTTGAGTTTGATTCAAGTGTTTTCATTGAATGTGTTTTATAATGTATTAAAAAAAATGTACAACACATAGTTCTTGCAAAAACTTAATTTGTAATTGGAAAATTCATTTTAAAGGTGATGACAACACCAAGTCCAATGTCGAAATGAACTTTTTTGATGCATTTTTTAGTCCATTGTAATATACATTTACCCCATTTGAATATGCAAAGGTGCAAGTGAATGTGTTGGATGAAGTACCATAGTCATACTCACATCAAGGAAATTTAGAATTGGATCAAACAAGGTACATAGCTAAAACATGGGATCATGAATCTATGGATTCAAAGGTAGCTAGATTACTTTCAAGAGTCTATGCATTTTGTGAGGAAGAAGGACATGCAATTATGAATTGTCTTTTTTCCATTTTCACATCTGAATAGGTATTGTTAGACATGTGGAGTTACAGAATGTGACATCAACATTAATGGATCAATCAAAGGACCAAAAACTAGAAATTCTTGTAATCCAAAATAGACTAAAAGGCATGGAGTTGGGAGGTTAATTAAGACCACATAGTTGACAGATTTGTCCATCCATTCAATTCAAAAGCAAAGTACCAAAGGTGTATTCACATCCACATTTTGCACCACAAAGGATACCAATGGGTAATCACAGAATGGGGCATCATCAAACCCAAGTCAATTCAACTTCACCAAGAATGTTAGAAGCAACAGTTGCTGAAATCCAAAGATAACCTACTAGAATAAAGGTTATTCAATCACCTAATGTTGTCATAACAACCATAGGAATGGAAACAATTGTTGCACCCATCATGAATGATGAAATGTTGCATAACTATTATTTGAATGGTTGTAATAGAATTAGTAAGTGATAGTAGTTCTTTTGGAAGTAAACATAACTTACATTTTTTTTTTGTAGCATTGTTTTCATAAAGACAGTAATGTTTGAGGATTGCATTTCCACCTTTTAACAACCACCAATCAAATGTCCATATGCCCAACCCTTACCCACTAATTCTTTCTTTGAAAAATAGAAAACCTCCCAACATAGGTCTAAAATCTAAACTAGCATTCATAGGTTCTTGAATTTCAATAGGTTTAATTCCAAGTTATAGGGCAAGTCAAGTTCTAGGATCTTTTGCCTAATGGTTCCAAATTTTCTTGGAATTATTGTTGAAACTTAACCAAGGAACTAACCTATTTTCAAAATTGAATTAGAACTTGAACTAATGTGTTGCCCCATTTTTAGAAAGTTCAGGTTTTTTACGTACATAAGTACAAAATTATTATATATATATACTTGACCCTACATTTTAGACTAGTTATCCTACATTTGATTGGTTGTACACAATTAATCTTTCACAATATTTATCTTGAACTATGTGTACTAGTTGAACAAATTAATGTTATACAAAAAAAATTTAAGTTTAGTTGTGTGTAATGAAAATGAAACTAGACCTTGTTCTAAAGCGGACTAACTCTAAATTCTTTTTGAAAATGATCACAATGCAGATGCTTTAAATTTTTTTAAAAACTTGTCTCAAGACTGAACCGAAGGTTCCATAAATGTTTTTTTAATTTAATTAAAATTAAAATTAAAATAGAATCAAGACCAAAGGTTCCTTTTGAAATCAAGAACTGGATGCAACAATGGTGAAAACGTCTAAACATTTTGAGCATTTCTATCAAAACTGGCTTATAGAAGTAAAGTTTATTGTGCTGGGTAGGATTTCTGGAAAATGGCCATGTTTCTATATATTTCTATATATTTCTATGTGTATATGTATATCTGATTTCAATGTCTATACATACATACATACAATCATACAATCTTACTGTATATATGTATGCCTCAGGTTTTCAGGAAATGAACTGCCAGTTTTTTTGTTTTTTGTTTGCTTTGATTTTTGTGAGTCTTGGCATTTTGGAATCAAAAGGTTAGTCTTTCAGCTTAGATTGCTTTTGGAGATCTTACTCTTTTATTTAGAGGTTTTGGGTTTGGTATTTTAGAACTACAAGATTGGTTTTTCCTTTCTTTCTTTCTTTCTTTTCAGTCTTTGTTCCAGAACCAAACATAGTCTTGTTTTTCCTATTTAAACCTTTGCCAGGGTTCAAAACTGAAAGTTCATTTTCATAGCCTTGGTTGTTTTTGGAACTATGACAAGGGGTGTGTGATACTGTGTGGCCTTGCCATTTACAATAAACTAGTTTGAACCCTGTGCCTAATGCACATGTGTGTGTGTACTTGACGGTACATATTACAAAATTACAACTACAAATTACATTTCCAAAACCTTTTTATATACCACATTCCACTGAACTTCTGGTTGGTGCCAAAGGGCTGCCAAAGCTATCAAAGCACAACCATACTGCACAATGAGTGCACGCATATGTTCTTGTATGTCTTCGGACATTGTCTGGAGAATATATGTTGGGTTTGTTACTGATATTGATATTGGTGCCCCCCCCACCCCCCCGGGGTTGGGCATGCCTTTCGTGGACAGGGACACATGCGCAGAGGGCGGGGATTATTTATTTCTGCCAGGGTTTTTTTCCCTGTATGATGCCATCCATGGATGGTGATGAAATGGATGGATGGATGGATGGGTCACATGATGAAAAAGCTTCACGAAAAACGATCACGATGTCCTTCACTATATGTAATAGTATCACCTAGAGAAGCTGAACTTTTTTTAAACAATGTAGCACCCCTATTAAGAACTTAATTCAATTTTAAAAATAAATTGATTCTTCAATCAGGTTCCAATGCGAATTCCAAAGAAACTTCGAATGTCAAGTCCAAAGACCGTGGACCTTATAATGTGACCTGAACCTGTTGAAATTCAAGAACTCGCTAACATGGAAAAAATACCACTTTCAAATCAGGGATATGAACACAGCGAAAAGCACAAATTATGAACAT
>Ga0116226_10003286_pt1 | contig 14256 bp, 8 predicted proteins | sample S1TSphfallax_FD_89692 | JGI IMG/M metagenome (GOLD analysis project Ga0116226, IMG submission 89692) | Host-associated microbial communities from peat moss isolated from Minnesota, USA - S1T2_Fa - Sphagnum fallax MG | ecosystem: Host-associated > Plants > Peat moss > Unclassified | place: USA...
TACTAGCATCACAAACTTCCAATATCACGAAATTTCAAAAGAATTCATGTGAAGATTGTAAAACATTATTTTTGTGTAAAATCCCTAGGCTTCAAAGTTTTAAAATGGTATTATATTATATATATAAATGATGTGTTTTTTATATTTATGATGTCTTGATGTGAAGTATGTACAATTTACATTTTAATTAAATTTGTGTAATTATTGTGATATAATTCATGTATATCATTCAAAAACAATGTTTCATTTGTTTGAATATTTCAAATATTGAATACATACAAATATCATTCATATTAACCATAGCATGGAACTCATGCAACTTTTGTACAAGCCTATGAAAATTGAATTTTGCATTAAAATATTATGGACCTATGAAGCATAGTAAGTATGTGAACAATTGACAACGTTGTGAATTCTTTGTATATAAAATTACTAACATTTGGAACATACGCATGTTTCATTAGTAGTGGTTCATTGCATTTTCAATTTATGAGATGAAAGGTTGTGGGACCTTGTAGACACCATTCATGACAAGTTTCAAGTTATGATGTCAAAATGTCAATTTAAATCTTAATGATCACACATTGTTTTGATGTTTGGTGAACCATTTAATATTTCTTGAAATAAATAATAATATGTATTGTTCATAATCTTTTGAGATGTGAACCTTTTTGAAAAAAATGATGTTGACAAATTGACAAGAAGCTTAGAAAGTGTGGGGGTTTAAATTGTTTTCATTTAACAATGGAAATAAACGAAACAATGTTTTTATGTTCATCACTAAGGCCATGTTTCAAAAGGTGGATATTCATAGGGCTAATTTCAAATACAATAAAACCAATACATTGCATTAATCAAGGAACCTTAGTTTAATTTTAAGGGTTATTAAAAACATTGTTGATGACAAATGAAATGTGAATAAACTTTTAAATGATGTTAGTCGTGCACTTTACCTTGGGTTTGAACATGAGAAAATTGGAATGAACAATTGAACCCATTGTTTTTAAAAACATTGGATAAGGTGTGACAGTGAATCATTTAAAGATTTTGCCTTGCATCCAAATTAACCTTTGACCAATGAGTTGTTTAAAGTGGGAAACCATGCCTAAGGTAGAAAATTTTAAATATGCAAAAAAATTCAACCATTGTTGAAAAGAGAAGTGTTACCTAATGATAATTATCATCACAAAATTAATTTGAAGGCAAAATAATTAAACTTTAACTATTGTGATAAGTTCAATAAATCAAATTTACTAATAGTACATATAAAAGTGTTTGAAAATTATTTTCATTGTTTTAGTATAATTTGTAATGATTTCTTCAATAAGGTGGGTAGGTGAAAAATATTTTCATTAAGTTAGGAAAATATTGAAGATTATTTTAAGAGCTGAGTTGGTAGGTTGACTTTGAAGATAAAAATGAGGAAACAAGATAAGGTGGAGAAATTTAGAATAAGATGAAGAGGATCCATGTGTGGTAGGGAACATCTTGGGGTTTAGACCCATTTTTTTAAGTTTTTCATAAAAGAATTTGGAACGGATATTTTCTTTTGATATCATGGGGTTTTGAAAGAAGTTTTAAAAAATTGGAAATCAAGATGTATTTCAAATGAGTGTGGAAAAATACAAGGGATATATGTGTTCCAAAGAAGGTAGACTTTCAGTTTGTGGTTTCAAGAATATGTTTATATATATATATATATATATATATATACATGATTGTTTTCCTTTTGGAATTTTGTTTCATATTTGAGTTTTACTATATTGTAACCTTTTTTTTCTTTTTTTGCAAATGGTCAATGAACAATAGTTGTAATAATGGCAAGTAGCGTAAGCAAAGGATGGCAACAACAATGATGACAATGAAAACAATTTGCATATTTTAGTACAATTTGCAACAAAAATTTAAGGATGGGCATGATGGTAAATACCCAATATTTTTCTTAAAAATAAAAATGTCAATTTGCATCTTGCATGGAATGAACTTGTAAATTTCCTACCACAACATTTTTAAAAAAAAACATTGGTTATGTTTTTTCAAGGGTTTTAGTTTATGTTTTTGGATGGTAGTTATGTTTAATGACCTGGGTAAATTCCAATACATTTGAATTTTTTTTTGTTATGTGTTTTGATACTCAATAACCCTCACCTAATGTGTATTTAGAATTACTAGGTCTGCAACTTTTACAAAAAGATGTTTTTATCAACATGGGTTGGGACTTTTCGAAAGGAAGGTCATTGCTTTGAGAAAATAAAACCTACAAATTATTGCATTACACTTGTGCTTAATTTCTTGATAGATACATAATTGAAATATTGGTTGATCTTCTTTCAAGTGGATTTTTTTTTTGATTAATTAACATTAAAAATTGAACCCATCTCTTTTAAGAAATCTTAAGAAAATTCAAATCAAATAACCTAAATTTAAACCATATTATTTGATGAAAGGCTTAGAAAACAATTACCTCAACTCCCTCTTAATGCTTTAATATTTTCCTTATTAGTTTAATACTTGTAAATAACTAAGATTTTGTAATTAAATGGTTTTACTTCCACAACCACATAATCATTTTTTATCTTGGCATGGATAATGAAACTAAATTTTTCTTTCGTATTGAATGTTGAGGCACCATGTTTAGCACTTACACAAGATGTTAATAGGGCCACTCATTAAAGTATGTTCATTTATGTTGTTCATTAAAGTATGTTTCTAATCACTATGTACAATTGTTTGAGATTATTTTACATGGATATCAATAATAGGCATATTAATAATGTTTTATAATGAAGTTGGGGAATGTAAACTTGTGGATTTCAAATATTTACACTAGCAATGGTTTGTTGTTTTTTAATTCAAATATATATGGCTTTGTGTGAATGGGGCAATTAGAAGGAAATGGGTTTGAATAATGAGACCTTAAGTTATTCACAATAATAAATGGACTTTATATGTTTGTGGGTTTAAAAACCCATGTTGATGGTGAGTTGACATTATTTTTTTATTCCCATGCTGTAAAAATATTTCATATTTTCAACTTGAAATTGAGTATGAAATGAAACCACTTAAGGATTTATGTTGAAAGCATGGCAAAATGGACAACAAAAACAATCACCAATGTTCATGTAAAGTCACATGTCAATCACATAAATGCAATTATATATATATATATATATATAATTTATTTATTTTATAAAACAAGGTTTGATAGTTTCAAATTTAATTTTTTAGAATTTCAACATTTGAAGAATAGGGATGCAAAGTTCACCTTGTGTTGTGTTGTAAACTTGTAATAATAACCCAATGGTTGAGACAAGAGTTCAATTTTCAACAATTCTTGAAAGTGTCAATAACATTTTCTATTTTTTGTCAATGAAACCTTTGTGAATTATTTTGTACCAAACACTAATTATGAATGTGGTACAAAGTTTGAATTTTTGTTTTGTAATAAAATAGGTGTAAATAAGTCTAAAACTAATTCCAAACCAAGTTTTATTTTGAACCTTTGATAAATCATAACTACAATATGAAAAAAATGAGAAAAAATATAAATACAACATTTCAAACAAACTATTAACATTTCCAATAATTTATTTGCATGCATACTAAAACATGTGATTTTCAAAATTATCATGTTAATAACAAGGAAATAATCAAATATATCATTGAAGTTTAAAATATTTTTAAATTTGTTATATTTAAGTTTTTTTTCATGTTTTTTTTTACTTTTCATTTGGCAAGGATTTAAAGTCCACTTACATTTGATTTGAGAAGAAACAATTGTTGATGGGCTAAGGCCTTCTTTGGATTGCTTAAGGACCTTGGGCTTAGAAGTCAACCAAAAACTTGAAAATGAAACATGTTAAAATGTAGACCATATTGCAAAAGGTGACAAGCACTATATTTGGTAAGATGGGAACAATGCAAAAAAATGGGTCAAAAACTTGATTGTTATTTAGACATCACCCATTTTAAGGAGTACATTTGCGTGGTGGACATTTCAAACAATAAGTCATCAATGAGGTTTCATGTATATGAAGGTCAATTGAGTGGGACACCTAAGACTTTCATTCCTTCCAAAGGGGTGAAAAGTAAAGCAAAAGGACAAGAGCCATTGAAAAAGTCCAAGAAGGACCACATGATATTTGCAAGGTTGCACTTGGAATGATTTACATCTCAAAGTGAAGTGGCCATGTATTCAAAGGCTAATAACATCAAATGAATTAAGATGTGAATATCATCAAAACTAGATGGGAATGAACAAAAATTCAAAGCAATTGACTAATAATTTAAAGGCCACAAAATGAACTAAGGCAAATAAAGATTTTTGAAAGGGTTTCTTTGACAAGTACCATGATGATAGAATGATAACAACCTTCCCTTTGTGATTATGCTCGGGCTTTTGTATAATGGATTTTATTTTACATAAAAAATGCAATAAAAAAAGGATGAATTATGTTATGCTGCTTCCCACAAAATATAAATTTTCAAAGATTTAAGCCAAATTTTATAATGTAAATTGAATGAACTTTACAACACATAATTTCCCTTTGAGTTTGAGGGAAGGAAATCTTGTCAATTAAGAGGTATGATTTCCTTAGTGAAAAACTATGACTTTTGTCTTTCTGTAGTCAAATTTTTTTCATTATGAGAAATAAGGTGATTTGTAATTGACATTGTGATTGGGTTTTTGAATTGCAGTATGATCACTTGCAACTTCATTACAACTCAACATATTTCTACAACACAAGAGTGTTATCAAACAAGTTACATGAATTGCAACGGATGCACCTCACCATACGTGGAATCGTATACATATGTAACTCGTGCAATTCAATTGCAACTATGTAAAAACAACTATTGTGTAATTCCAATATAACCAAATTGTAATTACCATTATAATGTCACGTTAACATTGTTTTTCATCCATCCATCAAGGCACAAACATGTTAAAGTAGGTCAATTGGTGATCCTTGATAAAAATAAATAAAAGTAGGTGGAAAGTAGATTTCGAATTTTTGAATTTTATGCCTTTTACCAATATTATAAATTTTGGGGTGTACTAACCATGTCAATAAACCCTATATGGTCAACCTTAAAAAAAATTTGTTATGCAAGCCATTTTATTTATAACTTTATAATTGATATTTTTTCCAAATCAAACTATTTTAATGATGTGTTATTAATGTTTGATCCTTCATACATATGGATATACATTTTTTGAAACTTGAATATTTCAATTATAACAATGTTAAATCCTTCAAAAGTAAGTTTTTCCTTACGTAACTTTGAATTATTAAAGACCTACTTTTGAATTATGAATGCATTTTGTGTATGTAACATGGTAAAACATTCTTTAAACATTATTGGACATAACCATAAGAATGAATTTCAAAAATGAAAGGCCATGATTATATTATATTTTTACTTTGTGCAAAATGGGACATTAACACCAAATAAAAAAAGGGGGGTTTGCATGCTATGGTTTACACAAAAAATATCACAATTTGACAATTTTTAATACCTATCCAAATTTCATTCATTGTGGTTATAATTTGGAAAATAATTTTCATTGAAATTTTGTAATAAATGATAGTTTATGTTTCAATCCAACATTAGGTTGTGAAATCAATGTATATATGAATGATATAATAGTCCAACAAAATATTATTTTGACTTGTAGAGCCTTGAAGCATCTATGCAATTCCAACAAAAAGACAAAAATAACTACATTTAATAATAATTTGTCCATGAAATTTTACACATATAAAAAAAACCATAAAGAATAATCTTCCCCATCAAAGGTTTCAGTTTTTTTTAAGGTCATGGAATTTAGATAAGATGATTTTAAAATGTTCATTAATACATTATGGAATGATAATGTTGATGATTATGTTTGTGTTTACATTGAAAAAATCCATTGAAGATTTATTTGGGCTAAGTGTTTTTTTAATCAACTGACAAAAATAAAATGAAGTTTTGAATTTTTAAAATATGGAAAAATGCTATCAAATAAAGGTTTTTAAAAAAACTTTGTTAAACCATGGAATTTGGCAACCTAATTACCATCAAGGACAAAGGTTGTTGAATAAAGAAAGGAATAAAAAAGAATGAAAACATATGAGAATAACACTTGTTTATTGTTTGTTTACCATCATGTAGCTACCATCCTACATTGATTATCATCATGCAATAAATATTTTCATCCACATATTGTCATATGCAAACTCGAAAGAAAACCCCCAACAACCTATAGACTTTTAATAGTTGTTGCCTACTGTCTATAGCACCTACAAACCCTTTGTAGCTAGTGTTTACCATTTGCACTACTTGTAGATCCTTTGCAGTTATTACTTATCATCTGTAGTAACGTTACCTTCTTTGCAAATCCCAAATCTCATGTCTACCTCCTTGATGTTGCCTTCTAATGGCAATCATTATCATGTAGTAGAATGCATTAATAATAAAACAAATAATAGATAATATTTTAACTTTGTAGAAGAAAATAATAACTAATAAATCAAAGTAACAAAAAATCATATAAACTTGATATGAGTTGTTTTCCCTTCCTTTATCACACTTAAAATATAATACACATTAAGAAGAAATGTTAAAATCCACACAACCTTCCACCATTCTACATTACATATGAATAAATACACCTTTCTTTCATGTTCTTCTCCTTCTTTCTCACATGAGAGGACACGCAAACATCCTCCTAATGCCAATGATTTTACTTTCTAATCTTCTAATGAAATCCTTCGCTCCTTCCAAAAAATAAATAAGGAACTTAAGAAGGATGTTCACCACACAAAGGTTGAGTTTTTATCCTCTTACATTTCATTATCTTCATATATCTCTCCTTATCCTAATCCCTTCCACACATCTTAGTCAAAAGAAATCCATCCATCCCTTATCCACTTTGACTAATTAATTTATACTGCTTCACCCCCTAGTAATTATAAAATGGTAAATAGGATATTTACCACCAATAATTAAATAGTTACTAAGACACCTTTCTAAGTGAACTATAATAAGATTTTTTTTAATAATTTTTTTTTTAAAATTATAATTCCTTGTAGAATTAACTTTTGATTATTTTAACTTATGAAGGTAGTTCATTGTATTAACAACACTATTGTAAGAAAACTCTTTCACTCCAAAATTCTTTTAAGATTATTTTGTCATTTAATGGTAACTACCATCTCCTAACACCCATGGTGTTTTAACCAACATAGGACAATTTTTTACCATTAATAAACCTTTATTAAATTATTGTGTACATCTACTCAAATGCCCAATTATGATTCAATTTCATATCCACAATTCTTGTGAATTCTTTTAATTTTGAAGCCCAAATCATTTATATGTGATTTTTAGAATAATTCAAAGTGAATGAAATATTACGTGTTGCTACTTTTGATATTATATGTAGTTTCAATTTTCAAACAAAATGTGTACATTATAACATGCAAACACACAAAAGCGAGTGAAAGTAAATTAGAAAAAAAAAAAACCACAACGTTTTAAACTTTAAAAAACATTTTCATATCATATTACATATATTCATATAGTTTAAACAATAATTTTTTAAAAAGGTGTCCTACTTTTTAACCTTTAAAGTTGATAATTCTATTTTTACATTATCGAGATTTTTTTGGCCTATTTGAACATGCTTATGCCCATTAATGATGAACTTTATATTGATTTCCATTGTAATTCATTTGCAATCACAATTGTGGTGGAAACATGTTAATGGTTATAATTGATTAACATTATGTGACAATTCATGTCAGCACAAGTGATGTGCCCCTAAATTCCTTAGGAGACCCAAATGTGAGTCACATAATGAAACATCAAAAAAATAAATAAATTGGGGCATGTTCCCTAATTTGAAGCATTTCAGGGGTATGGGGGTGTGTTGGAATTCCATAATGGGACTAGGACGAACTTGCAAATGAGAGTTCAAGATGAAATCAACATGCACAACCAATAAAAAAAGGTGGGTACTAAAAGTTGAATGGAAGTGGTGTGGTGGATTTAGTAAAAACAACTTCAAACATAAACTTTACATGGCCCGCAACCTTTGGGAGGAGGCACCACTCCCCCCTCCCTATAATATATTTTGTGTCTCTTTACGAGGATTACATTCAAATGTCATTTTTCTTTGGGAGTCCCAAAATTGGGTCTCTTGTTGTCCCACAATTTTGGACATTCACATTTTTTTCAAATCAAGTATTTTTTGAAAACACGAGCACAATATCTTATAGCCCTTGAAAAGATCTTTCTGATGGTGTATAACACACCCCAATCGAAGCTCATTTGACCCCTACTTTCAAGGGGTTTGTGGTTGGGAGTCAAATTTTCAATTTGATTCCTACCCTTTCTTTTGATCATAACTCTTGTAAATGAAGTTTAGATGAACAATGCAAGGGCATTTTAAACATTTATACTTCAATACCTTTTTAATGGTGTCTTGGGGCATCAATTTAATGTTTGTTTGCTTCTTCAATCTAGACCTTAAAAATTTGCAACTCCACACTAGTACAACTCCCAAAGTGGGAATGCACTTGGGAGTCATTGGGCTCCATCCTTTGCACTATCCCCATTTGTGAAAGTGTGTTACACACCTAAACACACTCTCTTAGCCTCATGGGCCCTTGCACTCCACACTTAGTTGCGAACCCAATGTTAGGGTTGTAAGAACAAGGTAATATTTATGTGTAACTACAATGTACCCAATTTGCAAATGACAACAAAGTGATTATTATGGAATAGCTAATAGGTAGGTTTATTCGTTGATGAACCTAATTTTTGTGTGATTTTTCACCCATCCATTGATAAACAAAGTCTATTGATGTCTTTTGTAATTAGGTGTTTAATTATGGGTTGTAATGTAACTGTATGGTAGTTGATTTTAGTAGTATTGGACAATTAAATTGTAATTTATAGTGCAAATGTGGAGATTTTCCACACACATTACGAATGTCCAAATTATGACAAATAATGCATAATTACATTCCATAATAATTATAAACATGAAATGGATTTGAAATTGTATGCATTGACATTTAAGGTTGGAAAGTGATTTCAACAACATTTAAAAACAAATATTCAAATATAATTTCATTATAAATCAAAATTTATGATTTTTGTTGAAATGGAGCTTGGGAAATAAATTTTTGATTTCACCTTGTATTTTTGAAATATGCCATATTATGATATTAATGTCACATGTGAAATGAAATCAATACATATGTATAACATTGCAATGCAAAACATATCTAAATGTCCATCCTTTTAACTTTAATAAATTTACTTTACAAATACAATGCCATTAACAAAACTTATTTATCATTAAAATGCAACATACATAACATTGATACAAACTAAACTATAATCAATTACATTTGCATACAATGGTGCTTTTCAAAATAAAATGCATCGACTATATTTGGAATATTGATGTTTAAATTCACCATAGCTTTGTTGTTTTGGAATTTGTCTTGCACATATTGGTTTGGGTTGCTACATAACAAACAATAACACATTCAATCACATACTTATTAGCAACCTAACCAAATTACACAAATGTCACATGTTCATGTTCTTTTACTCAACACTATATTTTTCAAATAAAACCACCATTTTATTTTTGAAAAAGCCCCACCTTGTATGCAAAATTTTAATTTGATGGATTCAAACATTATCAAAATTTAATGCTATAACATAAAAACAAGAAAAGTCATTATAAATGCACAAAACTGACATGTGTATTTGAAAAAACTAATTTTATTTCAACTCCACCTTCCACCTCAAAAATCCAAATGTTCAAACATGAACAAAAGTCACAACATGATTATCATAAAAAAATTCAGCCTTATAAATCTATCATCATTGTAAGTTACACTTTACATATCAAATGGAAGATTTTCCCACACTATTTACAAAAAATATATGTAAATAAACATCTCATGAAACAAAAATCACAATCCTTCAACCTCCAAGAAACAATAATAAGAATTATCAACCTCCAAGGACAAGAACCTTCAACCTTGAAATAAAAAGATTTGTGACAACTTTCCACTTTTATTTCTAAATTGGAAAAACAAAAAAATCTTAGTTTTGTAACACATGATATGATAATTGCATCACTAAAAAACTAAGAAACCCACAAAATGTTTAAAGAAAAATATGTTCTTTTTAAAAATAATCTCGAGTGTCTTGACAATATGCATAGGTGCATGAAGGTCATTGATGCAAAGGGAAAAATCGATTGATTTACTACCATGTGTCATGGGTTTCCCGCCCAAATTTCATATTTTCAAATTTCAAATTTCAAGTTGAAATTTAATTGCGTAGTAGTTGTTCACAATGATCAGTTGATTGGCTTGGTTAACTTGAGTAATGAGTTCAAATGTTAACTTTGCTAAATTTAACTTACATGTTTACTTGATGTTATTTGTTAAAAGGGGAAAAAAAAATCCTTTGTAATTCATCTTGATATTTTTTTATAATAGACATAGGCGCATGGTCAATTTGAAGGAATCGATATTTGTTAATGAAAGAATTTGACGTTTATGGTATAAGACATTGAAATAGATTCATATGTACACCCTATTTGAATTTGTAATGCAATATACAATATTTTAAAATTTTCACTTTAAGAATAAATTTTCACCTTCAATGAGTTTTATGGTCTCATAGGTTTGTAGGGCAACATGATGTTGTGAATTCCAATGTAGTGGAAAACTAGTAATAAAATAGTTGAACAATAGTTTTAAAAAATGGAAAAATAATATTTATATAATGGTAACTTGATGGCACAACTAGTTATATGAATGAAATAATAGTTGATAACTAATTGCAAACAAGTTGAAAGTGTCATATGTAATGTGTGGTGAAATGCATACACATGAAATGAACATATGTGTTAAGGCCGTACACTAGTTGCAAAATAGTTATTCATTCGATCATGCTACATTTACCCTAGTTGTAATGTAGTTATCACATGTTATTAAAGTGCAAATTTTCAATAAAATCAAAACATGGTTGACTACAATCATATCTATAGAATGTACAATCTATTATATAAATGTCCATATTGTAATTAACAATAATTTTTTTTTTGTCTTTTGTGACTTATGTTATGTAACTACACGTGTTGTGTGCAACTAAAAAATGTCACATGAATTTATTTTTAGTTAGATGTGACACATGTAGCCACATAAAACAAGTCACAAAAAATATTTTTTTATTAATGTAATTTGCAACTAAATTACAATTCCTTAAATTTTTTATGTGGCACTTTATTAATTAATTATATTTGTGTGGGACCATTGTAGTTTAGTTGTATATTAATTGTTTTAGACTGTTAATTGCAGGGCAATCTAATTACCACGAACATGATTCCTTGTAATGTTTTCCCATCATTTTCCCATTCAATAAACTATGTCACCCAATCCTTCATTTGGTCACCATTCATTCCCATCCCCCTATATATTCAACATATTGCCAATAACCATTTGCCTTGTTATCACCATGTTTTTCCCAATGCAAAAAAAGTTAAACCCATTTTTTAATGTTGGTTAAAACCTTTGAACGAGGGAGTTACAAAATGCAACACCTTTTTTAGTTCCCATTTTATGGAGGGTTTTTATTTTAATAATATTTTCATACTAAGGTTTTACCCTACACAAAATGCACTCAAAAATCACATTGAATGTGTTAAAATAAAGTGCATTTTCCCTTGATTTGTCTTGCTTAAAACTCTTCGATGTAAATGTTTCACATACATTTAAAGATGATTAAAAAGAAATCCTAACAATAACACAAGAAGTCTCAAACATATCTATATGGATTGTAAATAAATGTCTACAATAATACAAGAGGTTTCAAACATATCAATATTGATTGGAAAAAAATCATCATAAAAACATAATATATTTTCTAGATCTATGAAATTGCAAAGTAATCTCCACAAATTTCATGAGAGGTTTCATACATATATGTATGAGGATTGTAAAAAAATTTCCATAACAACACAAGAGGTGTCATATATATGAATAAAGATTGCAAGAAAAAAATCGCAACACAAAAAAAACCATATGGATAAAACAAATTCGTTCCTTACTCACACAAAATTAAATAACCTCCAACCCCCAATTTATCTTATGTAAGGCTCTTCGAGAGCTTCAATTCAAAACCTTTCTACCATCACATTCGACCAAAAATTTGATACAAAATTTTGCTAAAAACGCAAAATAAACTTCTTCATTTAAAAATGGTGATTTAAATTGCTTTGCTTACTTACAACAACACCGAAATCATTATCATCACGTAAGCATAGAAAATTCTTGCCTCTTGAAATACAAAAAATGCATGAATTTGTTTGCACATCAATGGGAGTTGGAAGGAAGAGCCTTATGAAACTTATTACATCAAATCATGTAGTTTTTGGTCAAAGTATCGAACATAGCTTGTAATCCAAAGTGGAGCTTTTGAAGGAGCTAAGGTTGAAAGATGAAGAGCTTGGCCGTGTTGTTGATTTTGTTGTTCATCATGGCCTTCAAGATATGTTGCAAAATATTATGTTCTTGGATAGCTTTGGTGGCAAAAGGGATTGGATTGGAATCATTATAGTGGCTTTCCTTCGCATCTTTAGCTACAAACCTTACGAACAATCTCAAAAAGAAAATGGCCATCCTAAAGAATGAAACCATAGGAGGCAAAAACATTGTTTAATTACTCATAATGCATTTTGCTATTTAAGGAAGATGTTTCGACAATCTATCAAGCAATCTAACTTTAGGCCATTTGAATTTTTTCAAAGAACTACAAATGCCCTATCATGTTACATTAAAATTTGTTGAACAAGTGAAGGTATGCACTAACTTTGTCATTTTCAATGACAATAACAAAACAAGAAGGTATTGCACTCCTTTTGCCATTTTATCATTTACAATTATAGTTTTTTAAAAATGAAAATATTGCATTTTACAAACTACCTTTTGGTATCCATGTTGATAATTTGTAGACATACCCAAATATATGTATTACAATGTTCTTTTAGGCACTTATTGTAATACTTGCGTTTGGGGTTTATTGTTTATTATCATTAAAGGTTAAAAGTTTAACTAAGTTGCAAATAAACATTTCAATAATGAGATTTTTTTTTGGCGTTTATAGGTTTAGTTTGTCATTGGATTATATAAATCAATATTAGGTAGGTAGGTAGGCAGGTGGAGGGGTGAATCACAATAAATTAGTACACCATCTTTAATGGATATTGATTAAACAAGACAAGTTTTTTCTCCAAGTGGGTCTTTGAACCCCAATCAACCATTGCACATCAATAATGTTTTTCACTCATATGTATTTATTTATTTTTAAAAGATTGGTATTTTTCCTACCTCACCTACTTATTAACATTTTATTTTTCCATGTTCATTGATTACCTTGGATGACCCTACACCCACATGTACCATGGTAAAAATCACAATTATTTTTTAAATTTTTAAAAAATTATTAAAAATATCTCATGCTTAGATTAAATTGAAGTTTCCAAATCCAAATTTAATATTTCAAGAGGCAAAAGTATTAGTACAGGCAGTTAGTTCACCTTAGCTCCCACCAATTAATAAGCCAATTGCTTGAACATACATAACGACTTTATCAATTACCTATTTATTTAACATAATTGGCTTGTATTTATATTTTCACAATTTAAGGATGTTGTTAAAAAATGAAAATATTGTATAAACATTAAATAGGTACTTACCAATGTTGGCAAGTTATGAGATTTAAACAAGATAAGATTTGAATTAAAACTTGAACTAGGGTGCTAACTTGTTTTTTAAAATCCAAGTTCAAATTGCAAATAAGTATAACTTTATAAGAAAAAACATAAGTTGCTTACATTTTAGACAATTTATTACATTTGAGTGGTTATAAATAATTAATATCACATAATCTCTATTTTGAATTGTATACACTAAATAAATAAGGGGTGTGTCACACTATGGCCTTGCCATTTACATGAAAAAATATTTTAAGACAAAAAAAGAATTATGAAAAATCAAATATTTCACCATGCAAAAATATAATCTTCAAAAATCCTCAAAAAAAAAAAAAACCAAAATCCTTCAAAATATTATTAAATCTCAAAAACCAAAATAAAGTTTAAAAAAAAACAAAAATAAAATATTTAAAAAATCCTTATATAAAAATAAACCAATAATTATATTACCAAAGGAGCAA
>Ga0116226_10003287_pt1 | contig 14256 bp, 3 predicted proteins | sample S1TSphfallax_FD_89692 | JGI IMG/M metagenome (GOLD analysis project Ga0116226, IMG submission 89692) | Host-associated microbial communities from peat moss isolated from Minnesota, USA - S1T2_Fa - Sphagnum fallax MG | ecosystem: Host-associated > Plants > Peat moss > Unclassified | place: USA...
GGAATCGTCCAACATACCGTCGATCTGTATCAGATCTCCCGAGACACCATCGGTCAATACCACGTCGCCTGCACTATCGGTCGAAACGGAAATATTTGTCTCGGACATACCGGAACCTAATTGCAGCACCGTGCCAGCTCCGGCCCCCGTATTCGCGATCTCGAGCTCGCCGGTACCTTCGGTATAGTCGACAGTGTTATTAGCACCCGTGATACCAATCGCATCGTTGCTACCGGTAACATTTATGGTATTGTCGGATCCCGACACGATCAAGGTCTGATTCGACCCGCTGAAATTGACGGTATTGGAATTACCTGTCAACGTATTTGAACCAATCGGCGTCGCCGCGTTGGCGGTTCCTTCGTACCAGGATTCCAAGACGTCGAGCGCTGGCTTGTTCTGTAAACTGAAGTCGTCCGCCTGTTCCTGACTCGGGTTGGGATTCCAGTCCCACGCATAGGCCCCCAACATCCAGCTACCATGATCTTCGCTCCAGACATTGAAGAAAGCCTGGTAAGCAAGTGCTTGCTGCTGGTAATCCTCATAGGTCGAGCTGGTATTTGCGTTGCTTCCCTCCAACATGTTCGTCCCGTTGACACTACGATAGCCGATTTCGGTAAACACAACCGACTTGCCATATTCTTGGGACAAACTCTGATAGAAGTCAACAGGTGACATGCCATCCATCGCCGCCGCTGCATTCGGGTCCGACGAAACAGTGGTCCATCCCTGCTCCAGTTCGTCCAATGTCGGATCAGTGATATTGGTCACCGGAATATAGGCGTTCGCTCCGATCACATCGAGCTCACTCCAGAAACCAACATTGGCCGTGTTATTCCAGGCCGAAGAGTACGTAAGTTGCCCAGAGTAAACCTGGCGAACTTGTGCGATCAACGCATCCCAATACGGCACATATTGAGTACCATCCAGAGAACTCAGTTCGTCACCGATCGACAATGTCTTAACGCCGGTCTGCTGTGCGATCTCGGCATAGTTCAGCACAACGGTTGTGTAATTTTGGAAGAAAGTCGCGATATCAGTCGGGTCAAGTTCCGCTTGCCAAGTCTGGCTTCCATCCGCACCAACGATATTCAAATGCGGCGATAGCAGCACGTTCAATCCATCCGCCTCTGCCTGCTGGATCGTGGCAATCAGATTGGCATTGGATTCGGTGGTCAGTGTCCCGTCAGCAGAGGTCGTCGTGATGGTAGAGCTGGTCGTACTATCGACATATTGCGTTGCAACCAAGGTAACGGAATTCGCCCCCGTTTGTGCCAGGGCTTGCATGGAGCTGGTCGACGCAGCTGTACCATAGTCGCCGAGATCGGCGGATGGAAAGTCAACGCCCTGAACCGAAAAACCCGTTCCCGAATTCCCCCCGGATACCGTAGAAATGTCCAACGTTCCGTTGCTGAGTTGGACTGAATTATTGATACCAATTGTAGATATATTGTCACCACTGCCACTTGCCACAATCGAATTGCTATTTCCAACAGCAGAAAGTACTGCACCTGCAGCAACGGTAACGGTATTGCTACTCCCGGTGAGGCTCAGTTGCGCATTCGTTTCCAGCGTAACCCTCCCACTACTGATATATGCATACTGGCCAGTCCCGTTGCGCGCGGTAAGATCATCGCCCGTACCACTGAATTGTACGCCCTGACCATTTCCGCTCAGCGTGACGTTGTCTCCGCTATTCGCCTGAATCCAATTGTTCGAATATCCGCTGCCAGTCTCGGTGAGCGTGCTCCAAGAGGCCATCGAAATGTCATTGCCGTTACCGGAGAGGTTCGCTTGCACACCCGAACCAATCGACATCATCGAGCCATTGACATTCACAGAATTTCCGACACCTTCAACCGATACGGTATCGGCATAACTATTCAGCGAAACATTATTATTCTGGCCGCTGATCTGGACGATATTGTCTTCGCCGTTTTCCGTAACCGAATCACCAACACCCTCAACAATTATCGTGTCATAGGACACATTTGCATTGAGCGTGCTGGACGCACCGTAGACCGTGATATTCGATCCCTGGTCGGACTCTGTGACGCTAGCGTCGGAGGCCACCGTAATAGTATTGTTGCCCCCTAGCAGAGTAGTTTGAGCACCGGATTCAATCGCTATCGTGGTGCCTGCCGTATTCACCAAATCCTGGATTCCATTGACATCGATCTGGTTCGACACACCGTTCGCGAACAGGCTGTCGTCGCTGCCATTAGCAACAATCAACCCACTGTTCCCATTTAGCGTCAGCGTGTCTCCATTCGAATTGGTGACCAGTACGTCCCCCGTGGAACCGTTTTCAGTAATAGTGTTGTTGCCACCATTATCCGTCACACTGTTGCTGAGTCCATTCGCGGTTACGGTGTTACTCGTTCCGCCAACAGTCAATCCCATCGAGTTGCCATTGACGGCGAGCTGGTCATCGTTGCCGAGGCTAACCGAATCGCCAGCCCCGTTGATGGTCAAATCGCTTTCGTCCTGCACCGTTACTGCGCTACCACCGGTCGAAAGCGCATCTTCCGTTCCACCAACGCTTATCGTGTCTCCTTGGCCATAAGCTATCAAAACATTACCGGTGCCAACCGAAATCAAACTATCGTAGTTGCCATACTCGTCAATTGTATCGTTGTCACCGTTGATGTTGATTGAGCTACTATTTCCGTTCAATGTGACAGAACTTTCCGTGCTACTGCCAGAGATTCCACTAGATATACCATTGAGGGTAATTGAGTTATCGCCTCCATCCAACGTAACACCAATACTCTGCCCACTAATTTGTAGGGTGGAATAAGTTGCGACATCGATACCAAAGGATTGGCCTGAAATATTTGCCGAACTCGCATCGCCGATCAACGCTAAACCACCTCCCATGGTCAAGGTTTCATTCGAGCCGTCGACCTGAACATCATCTTGCTGTCCGTTCGCAACAAGTGTGTTGCTATAGCCAGACATTGCAATCTGTTCCTGATTGCCATTGGTTGTAATGACGTTATTGTTACCATCCGCATTTACAGTCATTTGACTACCATTTACGACGAGTGTCGACGAGTTGCCGACACCAATGGTGTCACTAATCCCATTTATGGTGACCGACGAGCCATCCGCTACAACGACACTCCCGCTACCCACTTGCACAGAGTCTTGTTGACCGAAGATTGTGATCGTCGCCGATTGGCCATTCACTGTCGTTAGAGCATCATTCCCGTACAAAGAAAGCGAATCGAAGTCGCCATTCTCGGTCACGGCGTCGTCATTTCCGTCTCCGGAAAACTGCGCATCAGAACCATTTATAACAACAACGTTGCTATTTCCGGTTAATTTCGCAACAGCACTACTACCGGAGAACGTCAGATTCAAATTATTTTGCGCCACATCCAACGAGATATCGCTACCGGATACCACCACATCGTTCGTCTCACCATTGGGTCGGAGCCAGTAAGGACTATCGATGAATGAATCAATTGTCTCTGATGTTTGGTTATATGTGGAGATCCCATTGACGATGGTACTGTTCTCTGGTGACAACTCCACAGCCCCCGAAATTGGTGCGTTTAATCCGAGTGCATCGATTTGTTGTAGTTCGAGTAGCCAACCGGCCGAGAAATCACTAGCTGGATTCAGGGCAATCAGACTATTTATTGTCGATGTATTGTCAAGATACTTTTGATAATCTTGCGCCAACTGGATATTACCCAGCAAGGTTGTCATATCAACAGTTTGTGCGCCGGATTGTGCCGCTTCAGCTAACGTCGCATTGATAGCCCTCTCGACATAGATATTACCCCCCGAAAAATTTAGTTGCGCCAACTGGTTATAGACTGCCCAACTAATTACCGTCTCCGCGCTATCTTCGTCGATTGGTCCCTTCCATTGCTCGGGGCCGCTGGTTAGGTTGTCCATCTTCACCTGAATCCAGTTTTCCGTAGAATTGATGGTGAAAGACAGGGTTCCATTCAATGCCGCTGCGTTAGAAACTGTACCGCCAACGTCGGCGATGATCGCGTTCATTTCTGTGGAGATTGCATTCCCAATGCTAGACGCATAGGACGCTGGTCCATTCTCTTCCTCTGACGCCTCCACATAATAATAAGGACTACTAGAGTTAGGATTGATATCCATGACTCCATGCACCCATGAATTTGGATGTCCGCCAAACAAACTACCCAAAAGTCCGCCGATCAAGTCCCCGAGAAAATCGCCAGCGAAAGTGCCTAATGGTCCCAATATACTACCAATAGCGCCTCCCACCGCAGCTCCGATACTTGCTAATTCCTCTTCTGTCGGCGTTGACCAGTCAGCAATCTCAGATGCAAGTTCTGATCCAAGAAATCCACCCGATGCATTTGCCAAACCGGCTAACGACAGTCCCGCATCCCATGTTGTATTGACACCTGCGGCCTCTTCACCCAAATTGGTAGCAATTGTAGAAACAGCGTAACCTGCACCGGTATCAATTACCTCGGCAGGTACGCCAGCTAACCCAACGTCTTTAACCAATTCTCCAGTTAGATATGCGCCAACTGCTCCAGCACCGTCGCCCGCAAGGTCGGGCAAGCTAACATTCGCAACAGCCGCAATCGTAGCGCTCATGTCACCAGTCGCGCCGTCCACGGCGATAATATTCCCAACTTGCTCGCCTATAGTACCTAATACCGTTGACGCAGCAATGGAATCGATCGCACTATTGCCACCAAGAATATTTCCAATCGCCGACCCCAGACTTTGTCCGATCGACGCATCCGTCGATGCCGCTCCTGTGCCTAGCGTGTATGTCGTACCCTGGGCAATGCCATTACCATCAACACCTGAATATGTTGTTGTAACTGCAGTAATACCTGCTGCCGCAAGTCCACCACTGCCACTGCTAGAGCCATATTGGTAAGTCGTAACAGTTGATGTGCCGTCTGTAAGGTCATTGATCTGACTTAGCGGTGCCCCTCCTCCGTCCGCCTGAGTGTATGTGGTTTTCGTAACACTAACCCCATTCTGCGGGTTGTATTGATCGATCTCGGACAAACCGGACGTAAAATTCGTCGTCTGCGTGACAAGTGACCCGCTACCACTGGACCCGGTATAAAGCTGTGTCTGGGTGATGTATCCGGCGGAAGGATTGGCTGCGTTGTAAGAAGTAACCAGAGATGTGCCATCAGAATAATTAGTTACTAGCTGCGTCTGATAGCCCTGTTCATTGTAGGTCGTAATCGATGAGGGAACAGTTTGATCGCTCGGCCCGTCGTACGTTGCCACGGTCGATACAGAACCATCGGGATTAAATTGGAATTGGTTAGTACCGCTACCTTCCGGAGATGTCACATTGACTGTATCTGAGCCAATAGTCAACGCCGAACCCTGACTGACAGTTATATCTCCAAGGTTACCTGAGCTTAGAGTGCCAGACCCCCCCTGAACGGATACAACTATGCTATTCCCGACGCTGGTTTCGATATTTACATATTGACCCAAATCGATATCGGAAACCGAGTTTGGAGCCACTGTCACGTTCACTGATCCGCTGACATTGCTGAGCAGATAGTTTGACGTACCGCTGACCGATTGCAATGTATAGGAATTGCCGGATTGATCAACGATTGAATACGTACCATCGGGATTAAGCGTCATGGACGTAATACCCGAGAATGCGATAGGGTCCCCAGACCCATCCTGCCCTGGCAACGTGATCTGGATGCTATCACCTGCATTATTTGTTAAATTAATCCCGCCGTTCGAATCTTGAGGCTCAATAAATCCCGATTGCGCCAATACTACCGAACCTCCAGCGAACTGGATTGTTGCAGTCCCATTACCATTTTCTGCGATTTCAGCGTACTCGCTCCCAAGTTCATTGGAACCAGTAAAAATATCATCAACCTCAGTCACGCCATCTGGTAAATCAGTAAAATTCTGAATTTCGGAGCCGCCGCCTGAGAAATTACTCGCAATCTGTGTTGTCTGCTGTGTGGTCGGATCGAAGTACGTCGTGGTTGAAGAACCATCAGTGTTGATTTGAGCAAATGCAGTCTGCTGATTATTAATATTGAAAACAGCCACGCCTTGCGAGCCATCAGCGTCTGCTGTGACTGTATCGGAAACACCGCCTGCAATTGCTATTGGGTTGTCGGATACACTAATTTGTCCGTCGTTGACCGTGAGAGTTTGCCCGCCCACAGCGTTTTGAATTATATTGCTATCATTTGAATTAAATGACAACGATGAACCGCTATCGATGGTAACAATATTGCCACTACCTGCAAGACTGGCACTACTGCCGGCCGTTACGTAGACATTGCTACCAGTGACATTTGCAATATCATTGGTACCGATCAAATTATATTGGCCACCGGTTGCATTGAGCGTCACACCGCCCCCCGTGAGGCTAATATTATCGCCCGAAACGCCCGTTACAAAACCACCACCGCTAATACTATCTATCGAAAGCGCCGTATTTTCACCCAAATCTACTTCTGTCGTTGTGCCGACCAGATTTGCGGTGATGCCCGTCAATCCCGTAATACCATTAAAATTTATTGTATCCGCATCTACTCCGGTCGCCTCGAGCGTAAAGGAACTCCCAGAAATATCACTGTCACCAGATAATGAATTTCCACCGCCAATCATTGTGATATTCGCAGCCCCTCCGGTAACCGAAATTTGATTATTCGAACCATTCGTCCATAACGCTCCGGCTATATACTCGTTCTCATTTTCATCGAAATCAGATGCACCATTTTGCGCAAATACTATCTTACTATTCGATGTATTTATCTGATCGCCACTCCCATTCAAAGTATAAGAATTTGCCCCCGATAGTGGAGTTGTATTACTAGAAAAATAATCATAAACATTTATAACACTATTATCATCATAATCAATTTGAGCTCCATTTGCATTCAGCAATGAACCTTGACCCAGATCAATAGTAGCGCTACCAAGATTGAATTGCCAATTCCCATTCTGCTGACTGATGAGAGGAGAGGAACTTTCGGAGGCTATGGGCGTCCACACGCCGTTAATTTGCTGATATGAAACAGCATTACCCTGAGCGGTCAAAGAAGATACAAACAACCCCCCATTTTCATCGATACCTATTACACTACCATTTGCAACATAAACTGCCCCGGAAACACCATTAAATGAATTTAGTTGATTTATGAAAGAATTAACCGCGGAGCTTTCCTGCACATAGTTATAGCTAGAATTCGATCCCGCATTAGCAACCGAACTCCCCAAAAGGGTGGCCACAATCAATGCATCTGGATTTTGCGAAACAGAAGAGCTATCATAAGAATCCAGACTCGTCGCATTTGACAACAAAGGCGAAAGGAGGCTGGATGAATTAATTTGCGCAAGCGTGTCACCCACAATGTCAGCGTTAACAATCCCGTTTTGGAGAGTTGCGCTGAGTTTAGAGCCACTACCCGTCAAAGCATTAAGAACAGATTCCTCACTCAACTCACCGCTTGGTATCGCATCCACTTGAGCAAGAGCTTGATTAAAACCACCTTGCCCCCCCTGGTTGCCGGCTTTGGCCAGCATGACTACAATCGCGATCTGCTGAGAAACTGGCAAACTCTGAAATTCATCATCCTGCGTAAATTCGGCAAGTCCAACTTGATAGCCATTTGTTCCATTTATCACGTTCATCGCAAGCGGCTGCTCGAACGTCTCAAAAAATTGAGATTGATTCTCTGGAACTGCAGCCCACGCATTAATCACAGCCGCGTCGGATGACTGAAGAGGTATAAAACCGGCGGTATAATTCGGCGGCGTGTTATGCGATTGTAGAGATGCCAAGACACTATCCGGATCAGTCAAAGACATTCCATTCGCAGCAGCCCAACTTTGAACGAGATCGACAAATTGCGAAACAACCTGAGACGATTGCTGACCAAAATCTACCTGAATAACGCCCAATGAATATCCAGAAGCACCCATCGGGTTATTTACACCACCAACAACCGTAAGTTGATATGGCTTACTACCCGCCTCCGTCCCATACCCCATCGCCAGAGCGTATATAGACAATAAAGTCGATCCGTTCGACACATCCATAATATAACCACCCTAAATAAAAATTAATTAAAATCCCTTCAGTTAAGACTTATCGCTTGCATTCCCAATTGACCCAATTTCGCCCCCAACTCCAACCTAGCCGTCCGCCAATCCGTCAACGCCTGAATCCTCTGCTTCTTCGCCGTCGCCAACGCCGTCTGAGCATTCAAAAGCTCCAGAATGTTCCCTACCCCAGCGCGATACCGCTCCTGCGCCGCTTCTTCAGAGCGTTGCGCAATATCTAGCAGCGTCAAACTGTTATCCACGTTCTCTGTCGCTGTTTTCAATGCCTGGTAGCTCGTCCATACATCCAGCGCAACTTGATCTCGCGCCTTATCCAGATTAGCCTGTTGTTCTTCCACCTGGGCTTCAGCCTGGCGCACCTGGTAGTTTCGCGTGAACCCCTCAAAGAACGGGAACGTCACCTGCACCCCGATGTACCACTCATGCCCTTTCGCCGGATACTCCGGAATACCCAGCCCAAGCGACGCCGGCTGATTGTTGTGGTCGTACTTACCCACAATCTGGACATTTGGTAATCCCTGATCACGCGTCTCCCGGACTTTTGCGGCAGCCGCCTCAACTTGTGCCTCGGCAGCAATGATGCTCGGATGACTGCGCTTTGCCTCTGTCATCAACGCCCCGACGGAGCTATCGAACGTTGCGTCTGGGGTCACGCCGTCAGACACCGGTGGCAGTACCATCGGCGTATCGGGGCTAAGCGCCATATCGAAAGCCAACGTGCCCAATGCAGCTTGCAGATCGCCTTCTGCTTTTGCTCGGTTATATGTCGCCTGGGCATAGGAGGTCTGAGCCTGCAGCGCATCCGTGACCGGTGCAACCCCATGATTGACCCGTTCGGTCGCAGCATGAAAACTATCGCTCGCCTGGATTTCCACTTCGCGGGCGGCGTGCAATGCGCCTTGCGCTGCGACCGCCGAGTAAAAGTCCTTCCCTGCCTGTGCGAATGCCTGTTGTAGTGTCGCGTTCTGGTTGGCCTGGGCCACAGCCAAAAGCTCACGGGAATTGTCCAAGGCAGCACCGCGTGCGCCAAAGTCGTAGAGCACCCAACTCAACGATACGCTGTCGGTTTTAATAAACGACCGGTTTGCCGAGCTCAGTTGCGGCTCGCCAGTTATATTGGTGATACTGTCATCGCGCACCCCTTGCCAATTTCCGGTCAGGCTGGGAAGGTAAGCACCTTCACTTGCACCGACGCTCGCTGCTTGCTCTTTGACTTGTGCCCACGCTTCGCGTGTGTTCGGATTATTGCAGAGCGTCCGCTCGATGACCTCACGTAAGCTCAGCGGTTGAGGCAACTCGCCGAACTCACAGATCGGACCGACACCCAGCAGACTGCCGGATGGGGTTGGCGATACATTGCGCCCCGTTCGAAACACGTCAGGTTCGTAAGCCGCCGCTACGTGAATCGAACCCAGCATGCCGATACCGATCATCCATGCGACAAGCCGCCTACGGACATGCGCGGGGAACAACGCATCCCCAAGCGATGGAATAATCCGAAGTTCATCCTGTAGCTTGATATTTCGCTTTGATAGAGATATATCAACGTTCACGCAAACTCTCCTGGGCCGTCTGAACCAGCGGGTCGAGGAAGTAATGGGCGACGCTTTGCGTGCCAGTCCGGATTTCCGCCGTGACCTCCATGCCAGGCGTGAGCGCAATCCACTTGTCGTAGACGTGGAAACGATTAGTCGGTAATTTCACATGAGCGACGAATACCAGGCCTAGCTTCTTGTCCTGCGTCGCATCATTTGATACGGAGGTCACCTGCCCTTTCAAATATCCGAAGCGAGTGTATGGAAACGCTTCAAATTTGATGGCGGCTTCCTGACCGACTTTGACGAACCCGATGTCCTTGTTTTCGATATTCGTCTCGACCTCGACGGTGTCGTCTGGAACGATTTCCATCACGGACTGTGCCGTGGTAACTACCCCTCCCAGGGTATGCACGGCCAACTGTTGGACTGTGCCCGCGACCGGCGCAGTCAAGGTCAGTAAGCCCTGACGGGTCTGTGCTTTGGTCTCGTCGTTTTTGCTCTGGGTCAGCTGTTGACTTGCCTTGTCGATCTGGTCAAGCTGCTCGCGCCGGAATTGCGATGTCGTGGACGCAATGTCGGCACGTTGCTCTGCAACGGCCGCGGCCAATTCTTGCCGATGACTGATTTGTGCAGCTAACTCATGCTCCTGTTCCAGAGCGGTTTGTTCTTTCTCTAAATAGTCGGTGTTGGCGACATATTTTTTGGCGGCCAGTGCTTTATAATCGTCCGCCGCCTGGCGCGCGAGTGGTGCTGTCGCCTCAAGTTTTTCGATTTCGTGCACCGTACTGTCCAATTCACCGGTACGTTTCAAAAGTTCTTGTTGCGCGCTGTCGTACTTATCTTGGTACTCGCGATAGATGCCATCGGCATAGTGCTGGGCTTGTTGGTAATCGTCGGTCGTGGCACCTGCGACAGCCACCACCTTGGGCGGCGTGTGTGTTTGCTGGGCATCGAGCAGTGCCTTTGAACGCGCGATAGCCAGCGCCGCATCGACTTTGGATGCGTGGGCATTATTGGTGTCCGCCACCGCTTGAGTGGTATCCAGCACCAATAATGGGTCACCCGCATTGACTCGCTGCCCGTCATGCACACTGATTTGACGCACCACCCCCGTAATCGCAGGTTGTATTACCTTGACCCGATCATCAGGGATCAGTTTTCCCTTGGTAGTTGCCACGATGTCCAACCGACCGAAAACACTTACCACCAAAATGAGCAGCGCAAGCGCGACGATAAAACGCATCGCCCATTTTGGCGCCGGGTGCGTAGGTGTTTCGATCAACTCCAAATTAGCCGGTAGGAATGCAAGTTCCTGCAAAGGCCTCGGCACGGTGTCGAGTTGTTCACGTATCGCCCACGCCGCGCTGAAAATGGACGCGTAGCGACGTAATAAATCTTGAGTCGCCTGCCAGCGAACTGAATTTGTTATGAATTGCATCAGGCGTTTTGTAGTGAGATCAGATGGGCGTAATAACCGCCTTGAGCCAATAAAACATCGTGATGTCCTTGCTCGACAATCTGGCCTTTGTCCATCGCGAAGATGTGATTGGCGTGTCGTACCGCCGTGAGGCGGTGTGCAATGATGATGACGGTGCGGCCCTGGCACATCGCACGCATATTGTTCTGGATGATGCGTTCGGTTTCAAAGTCCAAAGCACTCGTTGCCTCGTCGAAAATCAGGATTCGGGGATTGGTCACCAAAGCCCGTGCAATCGCCAGACGTTGACGCTGCCCACCCGACAAATTCGAACCATGCTCGCCGACGATCGTATCGTAGCCCTCGTGCATTTCGGAAATGAACTCGTGCGCGCCAGCCAGCTTGGCTGCATGAATCACGGCTTCGAGCGACATCCCCGGATCGGTCACAGCGATGTTTTGTCGTATCGAGCGATTGAAGAGTAGGTTTTCCTGCAATACGACTCCGATCTGCCGACGCAGCCACGCAGGATCCGCCAACGCCAGGTCAATGCCGTCGATACGTACGCGCCCCCCTTCCGGTACATAAAGCCGTTGCAGCAGTTTGGTCAGCGTGCTCTTTCCCGAACCGGAACGACCCACAATACCGACAACGTCACCCGCTTTGATGTTCAGGGACACGTCGTTCAGTATCAGTGGCCCATCGGGCCTATAGCGAAACTTGACGTTCTCGAAACTAATGTCCCCCTTGACGGCCGGGAGAGCTTGCCGGCTCGCCGGCAATTCGGTGCGCGCATTTAGGATGTCGCCGAGACGGCTCATCGAAATTCCGACTTGCTGGAAGTCCTGCCACAACTGCGCCAATCTGAGCACGGGCGCGGCGACGCGCTGGGACATCATGTTGAACGCTATCAATTGGCCAACCGACAACTTGCCGTCAATCACCAATTTAGCGCCGAAAAACAATGTGGCCAGGGTCACCAGTTTGCCGACCAATTGAATCAGCTGTTGACCGATATTGCCGACGTTACTGACACGAAAGCCTGCCAGTACGTACGCCGCCAGTTGATTATCCCAACGCCGCGTGAACTGCGGTTCAACCGCCATCGCTTTGACCGTTTCAATTCCGGATACGGCTTCAACCAGAAACGATTGGTTGTCGGAACTCCGCGCAAACTTGTCGTTAAGGCGATCTCGTAAACTTGGCCGCAACGACATCGATATTCCCGCATATACGGGTAATGAGATCACTACGATCAAAGTCAGCCATATGCTGTAGAAACACATCACGGCCAGAAATATGATCGAAAAAAACAGATCGATCACCGCCGTCAATGCCTGTCCGGTCAGAAAGCTGCGGATGTTTTCAAGCTCGCGGACGCGGGTAACGGTATCGCCAACGCGACGCGCACCAAAGTAAGCGAGCGGTAAGGTCAGAAGATGCCGCAATAAACGGGCGCCAAGTTCGACGTCAATTCGATTTGTCGTGTGTGAAAACACATAGTTACGCAGGCCAGTCAGCAGGATTTCGAACACGGAACTGATCAGCAACGCGACGCAAACCACGTTGAGTGTGCTATACGCACGATTCACGAGAACCTTGTCCATGACAACCTGGAACATCAACGGGGATACTAGGCCAAATAGCTGCAACATAGCCGAAACCAGTAACACCTCCAACAACAGGCGCCGGTACTTAACTACTGCGGGGATAAACCACGAAAAATCGAAACGCGTCAACTCGCCGGTAAGCGAGGCACGCGATGCGAATAGCAACATGCGCCCCCCCGATCGCGTCATGACGTCGTCGCTCGAAACGGATACCGGGCGCGGTACCCCAGGCTCCATCGCCAAAGCGGTTTTGCCATCGTGCCCTGCGAGAATAAAATGTCGGCCCTCTTGGTCCAAAACCAGTGCGGGAAATGGCGTTTTGTTTAGTCGCTCACGCTTGACAACAACCTGGCGCGCTTTCAGTCCTAGCGACTTCGCAGAAAGTATTAACTCTCGTTCCGACAAAAGGCCTGTCTTTTTACCCATTGCGTGACGGAGTTGATCCGCGTCAGCGGCTACTCCGTGATAGCGGGCAATAAGCACAAGTGCGGCCAGCCCGGCATCCACCGCGATTGACTTCTCTTCTACATCTTTCATATCAACGAAATGACCTTCACAACGCGCAAGGAAAAATTAAGGTTCGGTCGAGCACAACCAAAGCGTACCTGTTGGGCAACCCTGCTATGAGTATCTTGGTGAAGCACTTTACGATGGCACGTCTTATGGTTCATACCCGTGTGGCAGCAGAAACTATTTCTCGCTTAGAGGCACTGACGATCTCCAAGCTACCGAGCCACCTTTAGATTTGTAAGTAATATGTAATTAACCACTTGCAAAGAGCCAGTATAGATTGTGAAATATTGAGCAAGATATAATTTTTAGACGAGGATATTTTTTGTATTTTTAATGTTGAGATTCGACTAAAAATGGGATAGGAGAAATTCCCCCCTCTCCCGCCCGCGCCTTACCGTGCCTAATACTTGGAGACAAATTTCTGGGCGGTGCTGTATTCGCCTGGCGGAAGCCAGATCAGAATTGACTTATGCTTACGATCAATAACAGGCGAACTACGTGTCGCTGCTAAGCGCTTCTCGCGTAGAACGTTTTGTAAGGTTGACATGTAAAGTTACGCTCGAACAACCGTCCCAGTGACAGAGTCATGGGTGATGGAGCACTCGGACAGCACTTGAACGGATCCCTCCATGATTCCCGCGAGGCGTTCACCAAAATACCTTCGACGGTCTCACGATTACGAGCGGCCGGCTGGGCCTCGCTTGGTAGGACCATCTGCCAGGCGTCCCTGGAACTACGTGCATAGTGGTGGACCTCGTGAGTGTCCTTATTGATGGATTCGAGGTCCAGCACACGGGCCAAGCGGACCTATCCGTAATTTTGTGGGCGGGGCATATCATGTTGGGTAAAAATCATGGATATGCCGATGAAGAAGAAACGTACAGCTGCTTCGCAGGCAGCGGCCCGCGGGCCGCTGCCTGCCGTACCTAAAGAATTATTGGACGAGCTGGTCAAAGGGCCGATGACGCCGTCCGAGGTCCAAGACCTGATGCTGGCGTTCAACAAAGCGCTCATCGAGCGCGCCATGGGTGCCGAGATGAACATGCATCTTGGCTACCAGCCCGGCCAGCCCAAGCCGCCCGGTCAAGGCAATGAA
>Ga0116226_10003288_pt1 | contig 14255 bp, 9 predicted proteins | sample S1TSphfallax_FD_89692 | JGI IMG/M metagenome (GOLD analysis project Ga0116226, IMG submission 89692) | Host-associated microbial communities from peat moss isolated from Minnesota, USA - S1T2_Fa - Sphagnum fallax MG | ecosystem: Host-associated > Plants > Peat moss > Unclassified | place: USA...
ATACATAGCCTATGTAGATATATTAAGTATAATAATTTAAGTATGTATAAATTTAGACCATTATTTTTATGACATGTGTCCATGTTGTACACATTTAGTTGCACGTTAGTTGCACACATAACTGTATGGCTAAAAAGTTATAAAATACCAAATTTATAGTTGCAAACATCACCAAGATAGTTGCAAATGACAACTAGTTGCATGCTAGTTGCATAGTGATTGGTTGCAAAAGACAGAATTTCTAGTAGTGTACCCCCATCACCATCACCTTGTAGGTGGCGAATTGGTGGTCCATCATGTTATTGTATGCCTCCAATTACCAAATACCCACCCTCCCCATTTACCCCTTCTATTGTTAGTGTTGTTATTAGTTCATCGCATTGTTGTTATTGGTTCATTATGTTGCATGCCATGGTGAGGTACTACCCCACCCATTGCTTTGTGTAAGTGGTGGAACTCCTTTATGATAAAAAAAAACAAAAGGGAAAAAAAACTTGAGTTTGTCCATTTTTTTGTCTTTTAATTTAATTTTATTTTTCCCATTTTTTGCCTTTTTTCATTTGTTTAATATTCTTCTTTTTTTTCTTTTTTTTTCCAAAAAAAATTCTTATGGGGTTTTTAGTAAAACTTTTGTCATTGTTTCAAGAATTTTTAAAAGATTCCAACATTAACAAAAACATAATCATCTTTTAATTGTATATGCTTTCCAATAGATACTAAGGAAAAAATTGTAACCTTTTTGTAAATGCTTGCATTTTAGGTTATAAGGCAATTTTTGGTATTTTAGTTTATCATACATCTATTTGGTTTTTTTCCTCCATCTCAAAGCTGCAATTTTTTGTGAAAACTAAAAATGGCCCAATCTTTTAGAAATGAAAATATGATAAGTGAAAATGCATTTGAAGATTTGAAGAATGATGTAATGGAGGAAGAATGTTGCAAGAATGTGAAATAAACTCTAGGCTTCAAACAAAATACAACCAAAATCTAGAAAATGAAGAAAAAACAATGAAAGAAAACATAAGATTGCATGTTCAAAGAACAATTTGGAATTTAGATGGTAAAAAACATTTATCTTCGATTTCTTTTGTGTGTGAATAATAACGAACATGTTGATTTGAAATTCCCTCAAAGTTCAAACCGTGAGATGTATTGCTTGTTATAGTAATCCAATCCTATTTTGTAACCGTAAAACTTAAACAAAGGAAAGGTTTAATCTTATACAATACAACAAACATAAAAACAACATTGAAAAAACATCTGAATGCAAACCATTTTATTATTGCAAAAAAATGTTTGAGGAGGAAGTGAATAGTCCATTGAAAAGAAAAATGGAGAAACAACTTGCCAAAAAAAGGTCAAATCCGTGTGGCAATGCAATTGTTAATATTTTTGCTACCAAATATCCTTTCTAGAATCACTAAAAGAAAATTGGGTTCTTGAAACCAATCAATTTATGACTTCTTGTGATTATTTGTCGTTTAAAGCTATCATTGGTTATTTTTGCAACTATTTTTTGTATTTTGTTGTGTTTGTAACTACACTACAACTAACTTGTAATTAATGTTTTCTTTGTTCTTCCACTTGAAAAACTTTTAACATGGTTTTAATCCAAAAACAACCTATCTATGTCCCATTAGTTGCAAATCTGGTCGAATGAATTGCAACCTTGTGCGTACTCAAAGCCTATTTTGTGTATTCCAAGGTGTATAGGTTTATATTGATGTATTAAGTGTATTTTATTCATTAATATATGGTTCAATACCAAAACACACATACAATTCATATAACCTAGGTTATGTATAATTTGGTTCTATTTTTTACTCAAATTATTAATATTTTCTAGTCATATAAAAAATTATAATAACTATAGTAACATTATTTAATAAATTAAATTTAAATCAATATAATTATAGATTTTTTAACTCATATTTTAAAATTATAATAATTTCAATGAATTAAGATAATTAATTTAATTACAATAATTTTAGGATTGCATTACAATTAATTAAAGTATCAATTTATATTTGAAATATTCACAATAATTTACTTGCAATTAGACCAATCAACATAATTACTATAATGATAATAATTGAATTCAAATAAGTTATTTGATTTTTGACCAATTAAAAATTATTTCAAAAAAAGTTATTATAACATAAAAATTTAAACTAATATAAAATATTTTGATAAATTCTCAAATTTTTGATAAAATAAATCATGTATTTATTATAAAAATTACATACTAATTATGTTAATTTAATTGGTATTCAACATTAAGATTTTATAGCCTTTAATTAAAATTCATAATTCAAGTAAAAACTTTATTTTTTATAATTTCTTAGTTACAATAAATTATTGTTGTTACTACATAGATTTTTACAGTAGGGAGTAATAATTTTACAAAAAAAATATTTGTAAGTAATTTATAATTATTGTTAAATAAAATTTACTCATTTTTTAATACATTAAATACAATAGTTTCATACTTTATAATTGAACTTATTTATTCATGATTTAAATATTTTAATTTTATTTTCATGTGATATAAAAAGTTTACAATAATTTTACTCTTGTTACAGTAATTATTGTAATTTATTTATTTCTTGGGATTATAATACAGTAATTTAAGTATACATTCTTAACAATTACTTATATAAATCAAATGTTTGTTATTACATAATTATTTTCTTGAATAATTAAAAAATTTGATGTAATTTATATAGATTATTTCATTTATAATTTATAATTAATTCTTAAAATTATGTTTCAGTTTTTAATTTTACGAGTGGTGTATAAAAATTATTGTAATAGTTGGTAAGGAAATCAATTATCATATTTAAGTGAAAAATGAATATTAGTCATATTTATATAATTAAATATTTATTATATTAGGTCAAAATATTTATAATAGGTAAAATAATAATGTGAATAATAAAAAAATAGCTAGCCCAAGCTCTAGTAATAATTCAATTGTAAAATTTATCATTATTATTAGTTTTTTTTAATTTTATGTAATATTCCCTATACCAAATGAAAAAATAATTGGAATAATTGTGATAAAGTAATTAAGTTAAATTAGCTACTAACTACATCAATATTAATATTATGATATAGAATTATTTATTTTATCCTTTATTCTTTATAGGTATTTATTTTAATCATTAACATGCACATACACACACACACACACACACACACACACATATATATGAGCATTTGAAAAAATTAAATACTCATTTTTCAGTTATCTAATAATATTTTAATTAATTTGGCTAATTATATAATTATGTAACTAACAATTATGTAATTAGTTTATTATTATTTTTTAAAATATTCAATTAAGTAATTTATTAATTAATTGGTTAGCTAGTTTGTTAGTCATGTACCTACTTAATTGTATAATTTACAAAAATAAAAGTAATGATCAAGATATGAAATAAGCATCCAAGTTGTAGTAATTTGGAACCAAATTCTCTAATCACAACATAATTTGCAACTAAGTTTCAACTAACATGGGACTTTGGGATGTTATCTAACATGAGACTTTGAAATAAAAGAAATAATGAAAAGAGGGGACATGTTAGACCAAACCAGAATGAAAAGGCTTCAAGTGCAGTAGTGGTGTACCAAAGGCACAAGGCTGCAGAAAGGAAGAGGAATACTGAACTCACTTGAAATAATCATTGGAAATGTCACTAGAGTCATGTAAGAGGGCACCTCCTAGAGCACAATAGGGAGAGTAGGTGTTGAACCTTCAAAGCACTATTATTGTTCAATCCATTCTCAAGCTATTGTGAAAGTTTGGAAATGTCAACCAACAAAACGTTATGCTAACTCAGGCCAAGATCACAAACTAATGTCTAAAGTTAGGCCTATTCATTGGTTGAACCAAAAGGATGTTGCAAACAACTTTTAAAATTGTGGAAAATGTGAAGGTTGGGTTGCAATCCATAAAGGAAGTTCAAAGTAGAAACCAGTTAACATGCAACATTAAGTATGAGTGTCTCCACACAAATTATTAGTGTTTCAGTCACAAGGATAGCACGCATCCTTGGATTACATTGTTGCTACATTGGGTAGACATCAATTAATTGACACAAGCATCAATCTAGAATGGGCAATGAAGGCAAAAGCAAAACAATCAAACATTATTACTAGCATCACAAAGACCATTGTTGAGCCATGGTGGGTGGAACAAACTAGAATTTCACCAAATTGAAAGGAGGTATGCAACTTGCGAGTCTTAAAAAAGGTGTATATACAACATGCCAAACACTACTTGTTGGAAGATCAAATATGTATGATATTGTGCTTGAAACCATGTTGTACCTTTTTTACTTCATTTGATTATTTATCTGGGCTATCTCAAGTTATTAGCAAATACTTCAAGCAACAAGGTAGGAGTCTATGCTCATATGTCCAATGTCACATAGGTGAAACATACATCTATTCCCATTTGATTAGGGTGGTGAAATTTCAAATGATACAAAGTTCCCATAAACATAAAGGGGGAAAACTTGTCTATTATCTTAGATTGCTTTACTTGAGATACAATTTGTAGTTGAAAATGTTGAAAATGAATGATTTATCTACAAATTTGAAAGTTGAAGATCTATCAACTTTATAGGCTTCATAAATTTGTATGTACAACCTGCAAATTTATGGTATTTTGTGGAAAACGTTTTCACTTTGGATGCTAAGTGATGTTGTGGCTATCCATGCAGTACATCTTGATCACTAGATTATGGATTTTGAAGGCTGGATGGTGGTTCTAATGGGTTTGAAAGATGGAGGCTGGTTTTCTTGGTATGCGATTATAATCATTAATAATTAATTAGGGTCTATGTCTTCAAGTTTCATGGTTGTGGTTGGTCTTTTAAGGTTAATATGTCATGAAAAGGGGTTACCTAGCAGTTGTTTATTTTTGGTATATTTTATTGAAGGTGATGGAAAACATCAACAAACTTTTGGCACATTGTGCCATATTTCTGGAATGGTGGGCAATATATTAAATCTATAGTTTGAAAATTCAATGTTACTTATAAGTTTATGTGTGTAGTTTATGTGTCCAATGTAAGTGATGAAGAGTTTTTTTAATTTGAATATTATAAATCATGGTCAAGAATCTACCAATGTCAAATGGATCTAGGAAACCTTTAGAAATAAATTATAAACTAATTGTGTGTGAGCATTTTGTGATGTATAATGTGTTTACTATATGTTTAATTATTTTTGTCATTTCAATTTGCAGTCCAAGAATATGCAAAACTACCCATAAGTTTCATACAAATGCACAAGTATGATTTACATTTTTTTTTAAAAATTGAAGTTCGAACCTTATTATGTTCAACCTCATGAAACAATGGTAGCCATATTTTTAAATTAGGAAAAATGAAAAGCATCTGACTAGTGATGATGGCCTAGTGGCACTAAGTTCACAGGTCTCCCCAAAGCAAATGTCCAAACACCTATAATTAATTAATTAGATGCACATATAATGATGTAGATGCTAAATGCATTTTTTGGTAAAAACTTGGATAAGAACATTTTGTTATTTCTACACAAAAAATAGACCAGAGACTTGTTTACATCTAATAACTTGTGTTTTTTTGTTGTCCATAACCAAAATGGAGCAAGATAAGATTATGAATGCCTCTGATGGAAACCCCACCTTTTTTCTTTTAAGGTTAGTTGGCATCCATTTTGGGCATCTATTCCTTTCTTTTAACTCATGAAATATTTTGAATAATAAACACAAATAATTATTTGAAATAAAACCCTTGTAATTAAATGATGATCATGATTTAGGCAAAGGGGATTGTGCATATTTTTTGACTATTATTGTGAATCAATACATTTAACATGTTCAACTTATGTGTGAGGTTGTAAAGTGTGTGGGAAAGGAAAAATATTGAACAGTGTGGCACTATTGTAATTAGGCGTTAAATTATTGCTGAGCAATACATCTATGCATGTTTAACTACTATGATGTATGTATTCAACTTCTCTATGATGTTGTTGCAAAATGTGGGAAAGGAAAAATATTGAGCACCATGGCATTGTTGCAATTATGTGTTGAGCTACTGCTAGGAGGCTTTCACAACTTGCAAGTTGTCACAGTTGCAATTATTTAAATAGTACGTGACACGATTTATGAAGGTAGTTTATGTCAAAATTTGAACATTCTAGTTTTTCAAATGGTATATATCTTAACCTGTTTGGTTGCAAGACACCAAGATTGTTAGTGCAATTGTCCTTAAGGGCTAGAGGTTCAATCCCTCTTTTGGTGCTTTCAAAACATGTGCATAAATTATAATCACTAGTAATCTTGTACAGTAAATTTGGAAAATTATGTTTGAAGCATTCTTTAACCAATTCTGTTTGAACCCATTTTAACCAAATTTTGTGCCAAGTTAAAAGCATTTTCATAATATTTAGAACATATTCACATTTGACAATTGAAGTAAACAATGTAGATGTTTGTACAAGATGGTCTCCAATCAATTTGGTCTAAAATCTAGTTCCAAGACCCTATCAATTTCAAATTCCAATCATCGGTAAATGATCAATGAATGGACATAGGTCTCCAAAAAGCAATTCAAAACTAGTTTCATCTATGAAGTCCATAATCCATCTAGGTAGGTAAGATTGTTTTACTTTGAATTCTTGGATGACTTTTTGGCCTTAGTAGGTTCAAATCTTCTACTTTTCCTAGGGGAGATTCCAAGAGTTGGATAACAAGCATTCCTCTTACCTTTTTTCTTCTAAACTTAATCCATGCCCACTTGAATTTGACTCAATGAAAAAAAATTTAGGACATCCAGCTCCTAGAAACCACCTTTAGTAAACAATTTCACCTTTGAAAAAAACTTCAACTTCCTAGTATGAGCATCCATTGCATCAAGTTGATCAATTCTAATCATTGTCTTCTTTGTAGGTAGGCCACCACTCCCTTTTTCATCATTTGAACTATGGATTGAATCACTCCCATTTGTGTATTCAAAAATTTTAACCCCCTTTGGTAACACTTTTTGAGGTGGAAAGTGAATTAATTCAAGTCTAATGTCCTTGTTCATATATGTTTCTTTAGATTTGAAATCGAAATCACCCTCTTTTGTGCCAAAGATTTCCATGCTTGTCCTAGGTGATTTCTCAACTTTGACAACAACCAATTTCTTTTTGTGATCAAAATCAAGCTTTGCACTATGTTGTTGTCAAAAGCAACATTTAAGTTCAATCCCTTAAAGGCTACCTTTTTGAGATCTTTTACAATGTGAACTTGTTGTTTGGAGTTCTTGAAGGGGCTTGTGACTTCACCTTTAGTATCTATTTGTACACAACAAGACCAACCTTGGACATCTATTTCACATATTGGGCATTTCTTGAATGGCTTGGCAAAAATGCAATCATAACATAAATTGGAATGTTGGCAATCCTGACACATTTCAAAGAGACATTTTGGGTTAATGTAAGTAGTTTAACAATTCAATATGTACAAGATGATTCATTTTTAATGTATCAAGACACAAATGCACAATGTTCAAGCCTCCACCTAGTGTCAATCACCCTTCAAAACTTTGTAAATTCTATAAGCAATACTTTAACAATGGATGTATGATAATGCCTCTGAGCTCCTCATTAGATCTAAAGAAAAGTTTGGCTCAAATCTTACAATAGGTAGATGATGTTATCTTAAGAATGGGGAATAACCTTGTAGTGATAGTATGGAACAAACTAGATGCACATGATGTAGGTATAAAAAAGGAGCCAACTTGCAAATGCATGAATTTAGTGTCCAAAGACAAGTGTTTGGAAAGAGAAGGAGAGAAAGATAAATCATTCAAGGCTACTTAAGCTATTAACAATAAGCAAGAAGGTTAATAATTCAAAAAAATTGTGATAATTGGACAAACTTGCAACATAATCTCGGATTTTTTGACATTGCATATGATGCAAATAGTTGCAAGCATTGTGTCCATGCTACATGTGTAGGATTTTGTGATTGAAGAATCCCTTACATTATACTCCGCTTTCTCCATATCCATACATTGTAATGTAAAGGCACCCATGGGTGTGGCTTGGGAATTAGTGAGATCAACTCCATAAAAACCTAATCCATTAACCACTATAGTGTTCATGATGTTAAAAAATTACTAGGAATAATCTTAGATATTGAACCTACACAAATTTCATCTCTAGCTTGGAAAACCCCTACACACAAATCATGATAGAAGGAGAAATCTCAGCACATGAATACAATTTATAGGATAAATGGACACTAAGGAATCAAAACTTGAATCTAGACTCCATGGACTTCAAATGGACTTGAATGACACCACATTTTTAGTTTGGATTTCGCATGAATTACATCCAATAGTCCTTAAGCCTAGAAACAAAATGGACTTATAGGACAAATAACAAAAAACAAAGGACTGACACTAGATTAGCAATGGACTTATAAGCCATCAGTCCTAAAGCCTAGGAACAAAATTGACTTTTAGGATGAATAATAATAAACAAAGGACTGGCAATAGACTTGTATTGGACTTTTATGATAAACAACAATAAACAAAAGATTAATACTAGATTTGCAAGGACTTCTAGAACATGCAACAATAAACAAAGCACCAACATTGGACTTGTAATGGACTTATAAACCAATCTTGAAGCTCAAAAACAAAATGTACATAAGAAGGACAACCGGTTCTTTAATCTTAGGATTGACATAGGATTAAACATTTAGACTTAAAAGCAACATTCTTGTAAGTTTTAGAGTTCAATTCTGATGGATTTTCACTAGAATCACAACCACTGGACATCAAAATCTAGATTTTGAATGGACCTATCTTCTAGACTAATAAGGAACCAAAAAATATTTTTGTAACAATTCATTTTCAATATAGGATTGAACAAATTTGTAGATTTGACTAAACCGATGTAATGTCAAATCCAACTTTGTTAGGTTTAAAAATGAAACATGAAACACAAATACATTCCATAATTTGTGAAGTAGAATTTTACCTAAACTATAAGCCTCGTGCTTCAATCTTTGTAGCCATGTAGAGCACATTGGTGATTTAGTTCTCAAGGAGGTCAACCTAATTTCATTCAAGGGCCGAATACCGACTGTTGTTAGCCAACCATGCTAGAATTCTTCCTTGCAATTAACAATCTTGTAGCATGGATGAGAACCCGCATAATATGCCATACAAGATACGTGGTACATGTGACCACAACTAGCAACTAAAATATCACTACTAGGAAACCACTACGCACGAACATGGCATTCATTCACAAAAAATGTGGATTTACCTAGGCAATGTATAATAGAAAGTTGAAAGGATAGGAAGGAATTTATTTGTGTTTATTGTAAATGCAAAAAGAACTCGAAAATGAAGATCAATGAGCACCAAAAGAAAAGGTGCAAAAAAGTGGTGGATTTTGAAGGGAATTTTTTCACGTTAAAGTTATACCCACCATTACAAAACACAACAAAAGGTGTATATCTTGCGAAAGGTGGGAACATTTTGGAATCTAAAGCAAAAGCAGAGGCATTACCTAAGGTAAAACATAATTGTCCTTCTTCAACATTGGCTTTGTAGGTAGGAGAGACTTTGCAACGTAAGCGGAGGAAAGAAAGAACATTGCCCTTGGAAAATTTAGACTATGATGTAACACCAAAGAAGGAAATTGTGACGAATTGTAAGAAAACATTCATAAAACTTGCAAGCCAAACCACATTCAGAGAACTTTCAAGGACGCCTTTGAATTTATAGCATGAATCTTCACCTGAAGTTAAAGACATAGAGCATTTGCTACATAGTGGTGGATATCACACCTTATCTATGTTTTAAAGGTTTACTCAAGTTTCAACATGTTTCTTGCTCAACCCCATGTTGTAGTGGTTAAATATCGATAGGTTTTGAAATCATTCCAAGAAATACCATGTTTCGAGTCAAGCAAATTAAGTATCGTCGTTGTCAGTTAATGTCATCATGCATTCATACTTGGCTTCCATGTTCCAATAGTCATGTAAATAGGAAACTATCTTGATCTATTTTTCTATGGTTGATGATTGCCATGTTTTGGTGCTAATATATGTTACCTTGTAAAATTGGTGCATTAAGATGTTGGTTTCAATAGTGAGCAATCGAAACATACAAAAGATTCGATAGAAGTATTTTCCAATGATGAATCTTCCTACCAACCCACCAAACTTACATACCCCAACATCATCTTCCAAGAAGTTAGAAGCACATGTTGGGGATAGGAAGAAACAATTAGAGTTTGAATGAGTGTTTTGTGAGAACAATGTTTGGTCAGAAGCTAATGATGTGTTTCGAAAACCACTATTTCTTGGGAGCATAGTAGAAATGCTAAGTATTTGGCATCTTTTCTAATGTAATCTTGTTGATTGGGATTAGAGGATGCAAAAAATAGATGAATTTATAAAAAAATTGGGTGCCTTTCTATGTGATTTGAACTTTAGCACTATTGTCTATTATGCATATGGCAAGTTCATGTGAGGCAACAAACAAATACATTCTTATTCTCTTTCATGTTGTTTCATCAAGTTTCGTAAGTATTAGGTGCACATATGTGCAAATCCTTCTATTTTCAATAGTCCCAAGTTTACAATTTCAAAATGTCGCAAAGTTTACATGTTCATGTTTTGGTAAATGTCTTGCATTCAAGTAGTACACATTGGATTCAAGTTTTGACTTTTATTCCATTTCTTGATTTGGGATTGATAATCCAAATTACAATAGTATGGTTAAACCATGTATGAAATGATCGAAACATGCCCATGACTCTTAATGCAATCATGTCCAAACATGCTCATAATAGTTTCGTGTGTTTTGTTTGAACACTATTTTTCATTCTATGTTTTGGTTCCATTCATGTTTCAAATTTTCCATATTTTTCAAGTATTTGTTTTGCTATGAATTTTTGGGTACACATTGATGTCAATATTTTGCTTTGTTTTCTTCAATTCTAATAGATGGTCGAATTTCAATAACCATGGTTTGTTCATGTTTCTAGAACCCAAAACATGATCCTTCCATTTCACTAAATGAAATTTAAATATGAAGCTATAACTTGAATCCAATTGCATGGTTTCTAATGATGATGCATATGGTTTTATAACATGTTATGTTCCTATGTTGAGAACACTGGCTAAAAAGTCACCTTAGATTGTCTTTGTGAACTTACATGTTTTCACATGTTTGGAGTAATTCGAGCTAAGTTAGTGCTACAGTCTTTCAAATAATGGAACTTCTTGAAGCAATTGAAACACAAGGGTTGGCCTTTGTTGCTAAATGACTAAAGGAGTTTGATATAGCCAATGCATAAAAAAATGAGGCTATAAAGTGAGACTAAAATCCCTAATGGTATATTATCACTAATGATGAAACCTTTCCTAGAAGTGACAGGCCTAAACTTCCATAGTCACATATTTTTGAAGAGGTAGACTTTATCTATAATAATTTGAAACAGTGCCACACACCTTGTAGAAGTGTTCATTGGGAATTATGTTAATGAAGCTATTTTTTTGGTTATTGTTTGATAAGGATCTTAGTTGTGCCTACACACTTCAAGGAGCTAGCTAGGATTCCATTAACAAGTTTAGCAAAGGAAAATATCATCATGGTTGACGTAAAGCTATGGATATTTTGAAACAAGATGCGCACCTCTTATTTGGTGGTACATAACTTAGATAACCTATTCAAAATGTCATTTTTTTTCTTTCAGTTCAAATAAGGGCCATAGAAGACATGGTGTGTGAAGATGTTGTGATCTTCCAAGACATTTGGGAGGTAACAAATTAGGAACAAGATTGGTGTTCATTTCGAACAATCAGAAGATATCTCAATCTTCAAAAAGACATAGACATGGGTTGGGTAAATGTTCATTGGGGTGTGCCTCCATATACATATGCTACACACATTCTCCCATGGGTGGCATTGCTCACTTTTGACAAAGCTATAAGGGTGCAATCACAATAACATGTACCATAGTAAGCATAATGCTTGTTTAAATTTTTCATGTTTTAAAGTTGTAATTTAATTTTATGTTGAAATTATAAGATTTATTTACATATTTTCATATTTAATATATCATGGGAACATGTGAATTAATTTGAAATTAATCCAATGAATTAAAAATTAAAAAAAACACTCATTAAACATTGTAACACTTGCATTTAAGCAATAGGACTTGCAAATGGAATTCCAATTTTTTTGAAAATGACATTTTTTGTCAAATTTTTCATATGAACCTTAATAAAATATTATGAAAAAGATTTTATTTTTTTATTTTTTTTTCAAAAAAAATTTCAAGAATATTTTTCCAAAGGTAATCAAAAAGTAGGCAGGTGTGGCTTGTGTTACCCCATTTGCACCTATAAAAGTAAGGTGTGCATCCTTATTTTTAGTTCATTTAACATTAGAAGGTGCATCAAATTTGCTAACCTTACCAAACCCATCTAGCTTCCCACAAGGACCTTGGGCAATCTAAGAAAGCCATCCAAATATTGATAAGGTTGATGGAATTGATTTGATGGAGCAAAGGCAATAAGAGGACTAAGCTCAACATCATGATGAGACCATTGAAACATCTCAAAGCAATTTAACCAAAATATTGGAGCCGGTGTAACACCTTCAACAAGTGAACAATACTCTTGACCAAGAGGACCATGTTTCGGATGTAGAAGACCATGTTTTGATTGAAGAACACCAAGTTTCAGACTTTGTGGACCATGTTTCAAAGGTCAAATAGCAACATTCGCAAGACGATCTTCTTCTAGAGGAAAAAGATCATGTTTCAGAGATAGAAATAAAAGATTTGGATGGGAAACTAAAACATGATACAACTCATGTTTCGAAGATCAATCAAGAACATGTATCAAAAGAAAAAGAAAAAGATGATATAGACCATGTTTTAGAGGTGTGCCAAGAACATCCCCAAAAGAATCTGGATCTTGCTTTATAGTTGAAACATCTTCTTTCACAAACAAACCATGTTTTTGAGGTCGAAATACTGCCATTAACAATATAATATAATGTGGAATTTTTGAACTAGTAGGAATCCACTAACGTTTTGAAGATGGATTTTTTAGACCCTAAGCTTTGCTAGAATGAAGCTTTTTGTTTGAAGGTGATAGGTTTGCATATGGAACTTTTGGTGTACAACCCATCAAAGGTTGTTTACAAGATGTGTAGGTTTCTATTGAATCAACATATGTTTTAAAAGTGTCAAAAAGGTTGTGAGTGTGGTGACATTTCTAACAAGTTATTGGTCTTCTTAGTGTGAACCTTCTAGTTCCTACACTAGTATACATGTATAACAATGTTTCTTGGCTTAGGTTTTTTGCATTAAGTCTTGTGAACATTATAATGTATCTTTTTTTTAAATGTGTTTCTTATGAAAATTAGTTCCTATTACTATTTTTATTTGCTTTTGGAATTAGGATGTTTCTAAGTTGTATTATTATTATTTAATGTACATTTCGTAATATGTCATGTTTTTTATGTTCTTCTAAATGTTTTCAAATGCTAATGTTGAAATCCTCGTGGATGATGGGAACACTTCCATGATAATAATTTATATTCCTTTTTCAATATTTTTCACATTTTGGGTAGATCCCAAGAGAAACATATGTTAAAAAAAACCACCTTCCACTGTGCACATGTTTCGTATATTTGCGTGTTGAACTTTTTCCTGTTCCTTTGTTAGACATGTTGCACTAATGTACATATTGTTAGATTATAATTATCTTGAAACCGAGAAAATGAAAAAAGGACAATTGAAACTTGAACACAAAATTCAAGAAGCCAATGTTGTAGGAAAATACCCGAAACCTTTAGTTTAGAATGTGATTCCAAGATACCATATGAATTCAATAATTACTAAAGTTAGATCACACCACTTAACTTGTGAATTTTTCAAATACATGTATGGAAAAACACATTTTGAGAAACTTCATGAAACTAGTTTTAATTTAATTAATTAAATAATTAAATTTAGTTCTCACTTGTTTGAGAACCAATATCTTGGTTTTTAGTCAAGGCATCACTCCAAGTGATACCCTAAGGGGATTAGATTGGGATGCCCAAATGATACCCAAGGGTGTTTGTGATACCCGTTCAACACTGGTTTACACTTTACACATGTAAGTTCATGAGGGATTGTATGAGGGTTTTATTCTATGTAACATGTAGGTAGGTATCAAAAGAGGTGCATATTGAATG
>Ga0116226_10003289_pt1 | contig 14253 bp, 10 predicted proteins | sample S1TSphfallax_FD_89692 | JGI IMG/M metagenome (GOLD analysis project Ga0116226, IMG submission 89692) | Host-associated microbial communities from peat moss isolated from Minnesota, USA - S1T2_Fa - Sphagnum fallax MG | ecosystem: Host-associated > Plants > Peat moss > Unclassified | place: USA...
CTCGGCGGTTTCGGTTACGCGGATCTCGATACGCCGTGGTTTCTGGCGGAGAATCCGTTCGCCGGCGGCTTCACGGCCGTCGGCGGCCGGCTCTCCGTCGCCGGAATCACCGCCGGCCACGGGGTGACGCCGGCTCCGCGTTAGGAGGCGATCGCGAGCTTTGCCGTCACATTCGTCACGCCGTCCGTGTCGAGTGCGAGCGCGACCGCGCGGCCGATCAACGCGGCGGAGGCCGCCGTGCCGGTCAGGGTCACATAGCCGTCCCGCGTGTCGACGTGGATATCCAAGGCGGAAAGGTCGCGATCGAGGACATACTTCGACTTGATCACCGCGGTGATCCGGGCGTCGGAGATCTTGCCGCCCACCCGGGCGGTCTGCGTGCGGACGACCTCCCCGGTCTGGCTCAAGTCGCTGCGGATGTCGTCCGGCGTGAGCCGCCACTGCTGCAGGTGGTCGTCGAGCGACGTGCGGACCGTCGTCAGATCGGCGGCCGCGGCCGGGGAGTGGTAACGGAAAACATAGGCGCCGAGGGCGAACCCGAGGAGGAAAACGAGCAGATATTTCATGGCGGGAAGGCCGGTTGGACAGCGCCGCGGAGGCTCGGTTCATTCTCCTCGACCCAATGGACGACACGGGCTTCCCTCACGACTGTGAGGCTTTGCACCTGCCAGTCGGGCTACGAGGCGACGCTGACCCGCGAGCTTGAGGCCGGCGGGGTCGCGGTGGTCGAGCAGGGTCCGGGCTGGGTGATCGCCGGCGCCGGTGGCGCCGAGGCCGGCGAGCCGGTCTTTGCCCACGCGGTGCTGATCGACCCGGTCGAACTCAAGGCCGGGTCGGTGAATCCGCTGGCGCAGGCGGTCTTCGAATACTTTGCCGGGAGCCTGGAGGGCGAACGCATTGTGGAGGCGTGGCCCTGCGTGTTCGCGGGCGCGGGCGAGGCGGCCGGCCTCGGGCGGCGGGTGAGCGCGGTCGAGCACGCGTTTCGCGAGCTGCTCAGGCACCGGATGGGTCGTCTGGCGAAACTGGCGTCGCCGGCGCTGCCGCGCGGGATCGGGCCCGTGCGGGGTCTGTTCGTCTGGTTTACCGATTTCGGCCGCGGGTTTGCGGCCCGGACGGCGTGGCGCGGAGGGCAGCGTCGCATGGCCGACGATCCGCTCGCGCCGTCGCGCTCCTACCTGAAGGTGGAGGAGGCGTACGGAGTGATCGGCGCGGAGCCGCGGCCGGGCGAGACGGTATGCGATCTGGGCGCGGCCCCGGGCGGGTGGAGTTACAGCGCCGCCAAACGCGGCGCCCGGGTCGTCGCGGTCGACAACGGGCCGCTCAAGGGCGGTGCGCTGCATCATCCGGGCGTGGAGCCGCGCGCCGAGGACGCGTTCCGCTTTGCTCCCGCCCCGGGCGCCGCGTTCGACTGGCTGTTCTGCGACCTGGTCGAGGAGCCCCATCACGTCCTCAGCGCCATCGTCCAGCCCTGGCTGAGCCGCCATTGGTGCCGACGTTTCGTGGTCAATTTCAAACTGGGTCGGGTGGACCCGATCGGCCTCCTGCGGGAACTGCGGGCGGCGGCGTCGCCCCTCGTGACGGACGCGACGCAGGTGCGCATCCGCCACCTCTATCACGACCGCGACGAATTCACCGTCACCGGCGAGGTGCGTCCGTGAAAACCGAGGAACTCAAGCTGTGCGGCCTGGCCGCGGTGCGGGCCCGTTTCGAACGCGATCCGGCCTCGGTCGTCCGCCTCTATTTCGACGCGCCCACGGCGCGCAAGATCGGCGGTCTCTGCCGGGCGCTGGCCGAAGCGCGCAAGGTCTATCGCTGCGTGGAGCCGGCGGAGCTGGCGCGGATCGCCGGGAGCCTGCACCACGGCGGCATCGTGGCCGTGGTCGCCGCTCCGCCGGTGCGGCGGACGACGGCGGCCGACGCGGCGCGCTGGGCGCGGCGCGGTGAGCCCATGGTGGTCCTCGACCGGATCGGCAACGCCCACAATCTCGGTGCCATTGCGCGGACGGCGGCCTTCTTCGGGGTTCCGCGGGTGGTGCTCGCGGGCGATCCGGCGGCCGCGCGGCCGGGCGAGGCCGCTCACCGCGTGGCCGAGGGCGGGCTCGAATTCGTCGAGATCTGGACGGCGGACGATATCGCCGGTTGGCTGCGGCAGCTGGTCTCCGCCGGCTTTGCGGTCATCGGCGCGGCCACGCGGGGCGGGGAGTCCCTGGAGGCGATCGCCGGAGTGCCGCCGCCGTGGGCGCTGGTGTTGGGCAACGAGGAGGAGGGGCTCGGCGCCCGCGCGGCCGCCGCCTGCAGTCGCCGCGTGACGATCGCGGGCGCCGGTCGCGTCGAATCGCTCAATGTCTCGGTGGCGGCGGCGATCCTGCTGTCGCGGCTGGTCTGAGCGCAGGTTCCGCCGATGGCGAACGAGGTTCAGTCTTCTCCGGCGGCCGAGGCGGCCGGCCCTGACGCCGACCGGTTCGCGGGCGTCGGCCGGTTCTCGCCGTTTCTCCTCGGCGGCCTGACCTATTCGCTGGTCTATCAGATCGATCCGCGGGTGCTGCCGATCGTGTTGCGCGACCATGGGGCGACGAATGAGCAGATCGCGATCATCATCGGCTCGCTCACGTTGCTCATCAACTCGGTGGTCGAGCCGATCGTGGGCTACCGCTCCGACCGCGCGCGGGGCCGCTGGGGTCGCCGGATTCCCTTCATCTTCTGGCTCACGCCGATCGTCAGCCTGCTGATTGCCGCCGTGCCCTTTGCGCCGGCCTTCGCGGTCCGCGCCCTGCGGTTCGGCTGGGTCGCGCGCGGGGCGGCGGCGTTCCCCTGGCCGCCCGTGATCCTCGCCTTCGCCGCCTTCATTCTCCTCTATAAGATCTTCTACAATGTCGTGGCCGCGATCTACCTCTGCCTGATCGCCGATGTGGTCCCGGCCGGACACCTCGGCCGATTTCACGCGCAGTTTCGCATCCTCGGCGCGCTGGCGACGTTTGTCGGCAATTACTGGCTGATCGGCCTGGCCGCCACCCATCCACGGACGGTGTTCGCGGGGCTGGCCGCCCTCAATCTGGTCGGGTTCTGGGCGATTTGCGCGCTGGTGCGCGAGCACGAGTATCCCCCGGTGGTGGATGCGCCCGACCGGGGCGGCGGCGGCCTCGGCCGGTTTCTTCGCGCCGCCGCGGACTTCCTCCGGGTCGCCTACCGCCATCCGGTGTACTGCTGGACCTATCTCACGCGGGTGTTGATCTTTGCGGTCAACGCCGCGACGGCCTTCGTGATCTTTTTCGGGCGGGAGGACTTGGGGCTCACCTACGACCGCTCCGGCAAGGTGCTGGCCTATTCGTCGCTGGGCTGGCTGCTGCTGGCGTATCCGGTGGGCCGGCTGCTGGACCGGTGGGGCTCCGTGCGGGCGCTCGGTTATGCGCTCGGCCTCGGGGCGGTGGCCTATCTCGGTTCGTTCTTCCTGATCGCCGGCGAACCTTCGTTCATCGCGGCGTCGTGCGTGACCAATACGATTTTCTGGTTCATCTGGTCGGGCGAGATCATGCTCGCCCAGCAGATCTTTCACCGCGACCGCATGGCCCAGCTGACCGCCGCGAACTCGATCGCGAAGTCGGCGGTGATCGCCTTCGGACTCAGCCCGGCCACCGGCTGGCTGCTCGACCATCTGCGCGGTTACTCCGCGGTCATGGAAGTGCCCCTGCTCGGTGAAGTGCGGGTGGGACAATACCGCTTCATCTTCCTCATTCTCGCCGGCCTCTGTGCGCTGGCCTGGCTGGCGCTCGGCCGGGTCGCGGTCCATTGGCGGCGCCTCGGCGGCCCCGCCGCCTATCGCGCGCCCGATGGTTGAGGCTCGCGCCGCCGGCAAATTCCGGTTGCGGTGAGCGGACACGTTGGCAAATGCTCCTCCCGTTCAGTCCATCGTTCGTCCACCCTCGCGTTTCCGCTCCACCCGTTCCTCCTCGATCCATGAAGCACCTTCGCCTCGTTCCCGCGTCCTGTTTTGCCCTGACTCTGGCGTTCGCTCCGCTCCTGCGCGCGCAGGATGCGATGGCCCCCGCGCCGGCCGCGGCGCCGTCGGCCGCGCCGGTGGCCCCGGACAAGGAGGACAAGACACCCTTGGACCGCCGGATGGACCGGATGAGCCGGGCGATGCGCGCGCTGAAGAAACAGATGACGGACGCCGCGCAGAACGAAAGTTCGCTCAAACTCGTGAAGGGCATTGAGGCCGGGACGAAGGCTTCGATGGAGCTGATTCCGGCCAAGGCGGCCGATCTTCCGGAAGACCAGAAGGCGAAATTCATCGCCGACTACAAGGCGGGCCTCCAGGGCATGCTCGACGAGCTGGCCAAACTGGAAGCCGCTTTCCAGGCGGGCAACAACGACGCCGCGGTCAAACTGGTCGCGGAGATCGAAGCGCTCGAAAAGAAGGACCACAAGGCCTTCCGCAAGCCGAAGGCGAGCTGAGCCGGGATCATGGGCCAGCGGGCGGCGATGCGGATCGTCATCGCCGAAGACCATGAGATGTTTCGGGAGGTCATCCGCCGGGTGTGCGTCGACGATTTCGGCTGCGCCGTCGTCGGGGAGGCGGCGGATGGCCCTGCGGCGATCCGGATGGTCCTCGCCGCGGAGCCGGACTTGCTCCTGCTCGACCTGAATCTGCCGACGATCGACGGCTTTGGCGTGATCGACGTGTTGCGCCGGGCTCACTCGGCGGTCCGGGTCATCGCGCTCACGTCGGCGCGCGGCGATTACACCGTGTTCCGGGTCGAGCGCGCCGGCTTCCACGGTTTCGTCGACAAGGGCGGCAACAGTTTGGCGAACCTCCGCGCGGCGATCGAGGCGGTGGCGGCCGGCCGCCGCTATTTCTCGCCCGCGTTTGTCCAGGCGGCGGCGGCGCGGCGCGCCGATCCCATTTCCTTCGACAAGGTGTTGTCCGAACGCGAACGGGCGGTGCTGGGGCTGATCGGCGGATCGCTGTCCGATGAGGAAATCGCCCGGCAGCTCTCGATTCATCCCAAGACGGCGGAGACCCACCGCCAGCGGATCATGGACAAGCTGAACATCCACGGCACGCCCAAGCTGATCCGTTTCGCCATCGAACAGGGCTTCACGCAGGTGGCGGTGAAGGGGGATGCGGGCGGCTCAGCCTTTCCCTGAGCGCGGTCGCCGCCCGGTGCAGCGTGGCGATCGCTTGATCCCGACCCGGCGTCCCCGCCTGCCGTTCGAGCGATTCGGCGGCCTCGCTGAGGTCCGAGTCGGCCACCAGATGGCCGTGCGAAATGAGGGCGTGGGCGGCCGAGGCGAGCTCGGCGACCGATCCGGCGGAGTGCGCCCGCGCCACTTCGGCGAGGGAGCGGCTGAGCGTGGTGAGGAAACGCCCGATCTCGCGCGCCTCGGATTCGCGCGTGCCATCCGTCAGATGGCCGAGCAGCCCGAGGGGGTAGGGCGGGGGCGCCGCCGACGCCGGGCCGCCCAGCGCCTCGGCGAGCTTCTCCGGGGTGATCGGCTTGGTGAGAAAGTGGTCCATGCCGGCGGCGAGGCAGGCGAGCCGCTGCTCGGCCGTGGAATGGGCCGTCGTCGCGATCAGGCGCGGGGTGGGACCGGCCGTGCGGATCCGGCGGGCCAGGTCCAGACCGCTTAGTCCGGGCAGGTCGCAGTCCAGGAAGACGGCGTCGTAGGGCGCGTCCGTCGTCAGCAGGGCGATGGCTTGGGGGGCATCTGCGGCGGTGTCCGCGACAAACCCCTGCCGTCCCAGCATCCAGGCGAGGGTGCGGGCGTTGTAGTCGAGATCCTCGACGATCAGCGCCCGGCCGCGGACCGGCGGCGGCGCGGGCGCCGGCGCGGCTGGCTCGGGCGCGGCGGCGGTCAGGGCCAGACGGAGGAAGAACGTCGCGCCCGATCCGGGAGCGCTGGCGACACCCACCGTGCCGCCCATGCGTTCCGCGAGTTCGCGGCAGACGGCGAGACCGAGACCGGTGCCCGGAATGGCGGGGTGCAGACCGGTTTTCAGCCGGGAAAAGCGCACGAACAGACGGCCCTGTTCGTCGACTGGAATGCCCGGACCGTCGTCGGCCACCGCAAAGACCACTTGGTCGCCCTCGGCGCGCGCGCTCAGCACGAGTCGCCGGCCACCGAACTTCAGTCCATTGGTCGCGTAGTTGACCAGCACCTGTTGGATCCGGGCGGCGTCGCCGAGCAGCCAGACCGGCAGCGTGGGATCGACGTCGACATGCACCGCGGTCGGTCCGGCGACGGGGGCCAGCATGGTGGCCACCGCCCTCACCACCTCCGCCGGCCGGAAGGCGGACCGTTGCACCGGGCGCGTGCCGGCCTCGACGGCCGCAAAGTCCAGGACGTCTTCGACGAGGGAGGCGAGGAAGGTGGCGCAGTGGCGGAGGGCGGCGACGAGCTCGCGCTGGCGGGAGTCGAGCGGCGTGTCGCCCAGGGCGAGGGCCGAACCCAGGATGCCGTTCATCGGGTTGCGGATTTCGTGGCTCATTCCTGCCACGAACTCGTCCTTGGCGGCGTTCGCCTTCTCGAGTTCGGCGGTGCGCGTCCGCACCATGCGTTCGAGCGTCCGCGCGTGCCGCTGCAGGGCGCGGAGGCGCAGGCGCTGAAATCCGGCGACGAGCAGCAACGCCGCCGCCGCGAGTCCGGCATAGGCATACGGTGTCCGCCAGGGCGGAGGCGCAATCGTGAAAGGCAGCGCGGCCGCCTCCCCCGTTTCTCCGGCGTCATCCACCAGCCGGACGCGAAATTCGTAGCGACCTTCGGCCGGGGAGGCGAGGTCGAGCTCGGCGGCTTCGGTCGGCGCCGACCAATCGGAATCGGACCCGGCGAGCATAGTCTGGTAGTGCCAGGCTCCGCGTCCGCGGTAATCGAGGGCGCTGAATTCGAAATGGATCCGCCTGGTCGAGTACGGCAGCGTGCCGGCGGCCGGCCCGTCCGGGGCGCCCTGGGCGCCAGGCACCCATGCGCGCAGGAGGGGGCGGGGGATCGGGGCCGGCCCCGGCTCCCGCGGCAATTCCACCCGCAGCAGGGCGGCGCTTCCGGCGAGCCAGAGCGCTTCTCCGCGCTGCGTCCGTTCGACCTGGAGTGAGCGCAGCGAACCCACCGTGGCCAGCCCTTCGATGAAGCGGGCCTCCCAATGGGCGCGGCCTGGGCCGACCGTCAGCCGCCCCACGCGCGGCGGCAGGCCGGGCTCTTCGCTTTCGAGCGCGAGCCAGAGTCGCCCGAGGGCGTCGGGGGGCGAAACCGCGATGGGTGGCCCCGCCGGGCTGCCGGCGAGAGCCTGGAATTCCGTGTCCTGAGGAGACCGACGAAAAACGCCGCGCCGCGTGATCGCGACGACGGTGTCGCCGACGGCCGTCACGAGGGCCGGCCCCGGCCCCAGCCGCCGTCCGCCCGGATCGGCGGGTCGGTCGGTTCCGGGGGCGCCGCCGGGCCCCGGCGCCACGAGGCGCAGCCCCTTCGACCAGGTGCCGATCCAGATCCGTCCGCCGCGATCCTCGACCAGGGTGTCGGCGAGATCCGACAGCCGGTCGACGAGGGGACGGGCGGTTCCGCCTGCCGGGTCGACGCGGAAGAGCCGGCGCCCCGCGGCGGCCAGGAAGGTCGTCGGTTGCAGCGGCGACGCCGCAAGGCCGAAAACGTCATCCGCCGTGGGCAGAAGCGTCCGCAGGGTTTGTCCGTCCCAGAGATCGAGCCCATGCGGACGCGCGATGGCCAGTCCGGGCGGCAGCGCGGCAATGCGGTCGACCGCCTGGCCGGCGTCGACCAGCGGCGCAAAGCGGGAGCCCGCTTCCGCCGGCGCGGAGAGTTGCAGGACGCCGCCTTTGGTGGCGGCGACCATCCGCCCGTGAAATTGCGCGATGCCCGCGGCCGCGTCGGCGGGCAGGTCCGAGCGGGCGTTGAATTGCCTGACTCCGGAGGCCACGGCGATGCGGCAGACCGAGCCTCCGGCCGCCGCCCAGAGCGCGCCGTCGCGGTCGACCCGCAGGGCGAAAATCTCGTTGGCCGGCAGCCCGTCGTCGGTATCGAGGACCCGGCGCACCGCGCCGGTCGGATCGACGAGCGCGATTCCGCCGCTGAACGTGCCGACGGCGAGGTCGCCGTCGCGGAGCCGCGCGGCGGCCGTAAAACCGTGGGCCCGGACAAAAGCGGACGCGGCCGTGGGGAGGGGGGTGCACCGGCCGGCCTGCAGCGCCTTGAAGCCGCTGGCGGTCGCGAGCAGCGCCGATTGGGGATCGCCTTCCATCCAGGCGACCGGTTCGGCGCCGAGGACGGCCGCGCGCGCCGCCAGCACCGGTCCGTCGGGATCGATCCGCCACAAGCCGGTGGACCGGTGGTTCACGTAGACCCGGCCCTGCGCGCGCAGCGCAAAGAGCCGCCGCTCGCCGGGAAACGACCAGACGGCGAAGCGGCGGCCGTCCCAGCGCAGGACGCGATCGGCCGCCACAAAGACCGCTGCGTCTCCACCTTCCGAATACACCGACCAGAGTTCGCCCGGTTCGCTTTCCCCGGGCGGCAGCTGGGCGCGGAGCGACCGGTAGCGGCGGCGGCCGTCCGGCGTCCGGTCAAACCAGCCCAATTCGTTGACGCCCCCCGCCCACAACCGCCCCTGCCCGTCCAGATCGAGGCCGCGGAGGGCATAGGCCGCGGCCATCGGCGTGGCGCGCCAGCGCTCGCCGTCGTAGGCCAGCAGCGTATTGCACCCGAAATACATCACGCCGCGGTCGTCCTGCACGATCGACCAGGCCCGGGTGTCGGCGCCGGTCTCGCGGGCGCCGAAACTGCGCAGGGGGGGCGATTCCGCCGAGGCCGCGGCGGCGACCGCGCCCAGCGCGGCCGCCCCGAGCAGACGGTGGAGACAACGTACGGATTTTTCCGCAGATCTCATGGACCGTCTGTAATCGGCACGATTGGGGCCGCCCAGCGGCGCTTCTTCATTCGCAGCGCATGAAGATGATTCCTTGCTGGGTTCTCGGGCTGGTTTCCAGCCTTTGTCTCGCGCTCAACTGGAACCGGGCGGCCGCCGCCCTGGATCCCTCCACCCGCGGCCGGACCGCCTCCGACGCTTCGCCGGATCGCATGGCCTCGCCGCCCCCGTGCACGTCGCCCTGCGCGCTCCTGGAAGGCGCCTCGGCCTGACGGGGCGGGATGGCCGCGCCGGGCCTAGAGCGGCATGGCGTGAAAAGGTTGCGCCGTCTGATAGACCTTCCCTGCCGGATCGGTCGCCCGCACCTCCAACCAGTGGGGGCCGGGCGACAGGTCGGCCGGAAAGTAGGCGCGCCAGAGATGGTAACAAATCACCGGATCGGGTAGCCGCGGCGTGGCGCCAGGCCGCTCGCCCGCGTCCTGGGCCAGGAATGCCTCCGCGAAGGAGGGATCCCATCCCGGTTGGAGGCGCATCGGCTGCCACGCATGGTCGTCGACCCGTGCCTCCACGGTCCAGCCGGCGTGGCCGTTGAAGACATTGGCGTAGAACGACACGTAGCCGGCGCCGACCGCCACGGCGCGCGGGGCGTGCAAGGCCATCTGCCGGTCGGCGGGGAAGCGGGCCGGCCGGTAATCGCAGTCCACGGCGCCGTCATGGAAGGTCAACAGGCCGTAACCGGGCGGGGTGCCGTCCCACATCGTGGCGACGGGCACGCCCTGTTCATCCGGCGGACCTCCCCAAAAGCCGCCGCAGGCGGCGGCCACATTGTACTCGTGCAACGGGACCGCGCCGGGCCAACCCTGGGGGGCGCCGTAGAAGAAATGACGCTGGTCGTGCGTGTGTCCGGACAGCACGAGCAGCCGGGGCCGGCCCTGCAGCAGCGCAAAGAGGCGGGCGCGATCCGCGGGGCGAAACGTCTCGGCGGTGAATGGATCCGGCGGGGCGAGCGGGATGTGCGCCATCAGCACGACCCATTCGCTCGGCGGAGACCGGTTCAGCAGAGCCTCGAGGAAGGCGAATTGATCGGGCCGGAGACCGCCGATGAAACGGGGCCCGCCCAGGGGGCGGACGTCGTCCAAGGCCACGAACAGGGCCGGACCCCAGTGAAACGCATAGGTCGTCGGTCCGTAGACGGCGGCAAATGCGGCGGAGGCCTGTCGATCGTCGCCGGGCGTGAGCGCCAGGTCGTGGTTCCCCGGGAGATTGAACCAGGGCAGACGCAACCGGGCGACGATGGCGTTTACCGCCTCGAACAGATCCGGTCGATCGTAGACGACGTCGCCGAGCGTGACGCCAAACGCGGCGTCGGTTTGCCCGACGAGTCCGTCGACCAGCCCTCGCGCGAGGTAGCCGACTTCCCGAAGGGAGGCCGGCTGGGGGTCGGTGAAGACGAGCATCTTCAGGTCGTCGGACTCCGGGTTGCGGACCAGGGCGAAGTCCGCCCGCCCGACCGCGGCGGTCTCCGGCGGGGGCAGGATCGAGGCGGCGGCGATCGGTCCGTCGAGGGTCGGTTTCGAGGAGGTCGCCGCGACGTCGGGCAAGCGGACGTAATCGCGAGGCAGATAATGGACGTCCAGGAGAGGCCGCCAGCCGCGCGGCTTGATGACAAACACCAGATCGGATCGGGCCGCCGCGATGCGGTAGTGGCCATTTGGACCGGTCAGCACGACGGTCGCCCCGTCGGAAACTTCCACCCCGGGCAGTCCTGGTTCGCCGGCGTCGCGCTGGCCGTTGGCGTTAAGGTCTTCGAAAACGGTTCCCTCGATCTCATGGGCCGGGGACGGCGTCACGGAGGGCGTCGCGGCTCGGGCGAAGACGGCCCCGGCCCCCAGCAGGACGGCGCAAGCGGCGGAACGGAGGCGCACCGGGGACATGTCAGCTTCGAGCCGGGGGAGTGCGGCCTTCGAGGCGAGCACGCCAGTCGGGTTCACCGGGTCTCCGGGCGGCCGCGGGCGCGCCCGCGGCGAGGGTGAGCCAGCGCACGGCCGGCAGGAAGGGCAGGTTGGTCGCCGAGAGGTTGTCCGCGGCGGCGCGGTCCAGGGTCGCGAGTGCCTCGATCTGCCACTCGCGGCTCAAAACCCGGCCGTCGGCCAGTGCGTTCAGGGCCGCCTGCGCGATCGCGACGGCGGCGAGGACACCCTCGGCCGGCACTTTCGCTTCGCGCAGCGCGGGGTATTCTCGCCGGCCGCCCATGGCGAGCACGACCCGCGCGGCGTGGCTCCAGGAGTCGAGCGGCGCCGCGAGCGCCGCGACCGCACCGCGATCCAGCGCGCCCGGCGCGAAGAGATAGTGCGAAACGGCGTCCCGCCACGCGCGGGCCGGGCCGCGGTCGGGCCGCGTCACATCCGCCAAGCCCGTGAGGGGCGTGCCCTGGTTCATCCAAATCTGGATCTCCACCCGATGGTAGCCTTCCGGTTCCAGCAGGTCCACGAAGGTCCGCAGCGCCTGCCGCTCGCCGGGTGCCGTATTCAGATCGACCAGGTGATCGATCATCCCCTCGTGGTTGGATTCGTGCCGAACTCCCGCCTCCGTCAGCCGGGCGCTGACCAGGGCCAGCCGCCGATACATGTCGCCGACGTCGCGGACCTGTTCGCCGGACCAGAATCGCTCCGCGATCGCGGCCGCCCGCGGCCAGATGCGGGAGTCGATCGTCTCCGGTCCGACGAGCTCCGACCACATCGACGCCTCGCCGCCCAGGATCCGGGACCGTTCCGCGGCGGTGAGTCGACTCCCCGCGGGAACGGGGTCGTTCAAATATTCGTCAGCCGCCGAATCGGGATGATCGAGGTAGTAGCCATGAGCCATGATCCCGCTGAAACCCAGCCGGGCGGCTGCAGCGAGCGCCGCGGTCCCCCGCCATGAATCGATCATCGCGTCGCGCGGAAGTTCGGGATGGAGGATCTCGTCCCAGCCCATCACCCGCTTGCCCCGGCCGGCGAGGAAAGCGTCGAGCCGCTGATTGAAATAGACCTGGAGCCCCGCGTTGTCGGTGAGCCGATGCTCCCGAATGAAGGCCTGGATGCCCGGGTTGCCGGTCCACTGATGGCCGTTGTTTTCGTCGCCCCCCAGGTGCATGAAGGCGTCCGGGAACAGGCCGCCCATTTCCGCCATGACCTCCTCGACCAGGGCGTAGGTCCGTTCGTTGGTCGGATCGAGCACGGCATCGAATACGCCCCACTGACGTTTGAGTTGATAGGGTCCCGGCGCGCTGGCCAATTCCGGATGGGCGACGAGCCAGCTGGTCGTGTGGCCGGGGACATCGAATTCCGGCACGACCCGGATGCAGCGCTCCGCCGCATAGGCGACGATTTCCGCGATCTCCGTCCGGCTGAAGTAATGGCCGTCCGACCCGAGCCGCTGGAGTTCCGGATGCGTCCGGCTCTCGACCCGGAATCCCTGATCGTCGCTCAAATGCAGATGGAGCACGTTCAGCTTCACCAGGGCCATCGCGTCGAGGTTCCGTTCAATGACCGGCAATGGGATCCAATGCCGGCAGACATCGATCAGGAGCCCGCGCCACGCAAAACGGGGCGCATCGCGCATGGTCGCGGCGGGGAGGGACCAACCGTTTGGGCCGCGGGTCGCCAGCTGGGTGAGGGTGGCCAGCCCGCGGAGTGCTCCCGCATCCCGGGCGGAATGCAGCGCCGCCCGGTGCGAATCGATCGTCAGCGTGTAGGACTCATCGTCGCCCAAGCCGGGCAGCGCGGAATCGGAGCGGTCGCAGACCACGGTCAGAACGGGGGCCGGGGCGGCCCCCTCGGTGGATTCCGACCAGCGGATGCCGGTTTGCCGCGACCACGCCTCGCGCAGGCGTTGGACGGCGGCGCGGAGCCGCGGACTCGCGTCGCGGGACAGCTCGATCGCGAGGTTGGGGGAGAGGGTGAGTTCGCCGCCGCCGAAGGCCTGTTCCGCGGGCAGCGGCATGACCGGGCCGGTCTGGGCGGGCGTTTGCGCCCACAGGCCGGCGCCGCCCAGCGCGGCGAGTGCAATCAGGGTGGCGTAGGTCTTCATCGTCAGAAAGTGCGGCTGATCATCCGACGCCGGTGCGGCGGCCGGCTAGGCGGCCGGAGGCGACCCGTGGTGGGCCGCGTGGCTGGCATAGGCGGCTGTGTCCGCCAGCATTGCGTCGATGGTGGCGGCCAGGGGTTCCAGGCGCGCCAAACCGGAGAAGACCGCCTTGTCGCCGATCGCATCCTCCAGAATGAACGCGGGCCGCTGGGTGATGCGGTGGGCCGCGAATTCCGCGGTGCTGGCGTCGACGCGGGCGCGCACGGCCGCCGACTCCGCCCGCCGGCGCAGCTTGACCGGCCCGATCCGCGCCGCCCGGGCCGCGACGGCAACCGCCTCCCCCAAGTCGCCGATCCTGCGCCCTTCGCGCACCGCCGCGTGCGTGAGGGCCAGGCGGATCGTGTCGCCGGCGACGCCGAAGTCCCGGCCCGCCTCGGCCACGAGGTTGGGAGCCTCGTAGTGGCCGCGCCGCTCGGCCTCGAACCAGCCCGAATTGAGCCGATACGGGGAACCCATGATCGGGCCGCTGCGCGCGTAGAACCACTCGCACTGCTCCCGCGAGGCGGGAAAATCGGTGGGCGACATCAGGGCGATCTTCCACGTGAACTCCACCCCCCGGGGATAGCGCGCCTTGAGCTGGGACCAGACCGGTTCGACCCAATGGCACCAGGACGAGAGGACCTCCAGGTAATAGGTGACCTTCACGCTGGTCGAAGGCATCGGTCCGGCGCGATCCCGTCAACGTCGTTTGCGCCGGCATTGCCAAACGGGGTCGCCGGGTTTTGGGTGAAGCCATGAAAGTCCTGGGCATCGATATCGGTGGCTCCGCGGTCAAGGGCGGTCCGGTCGAAACGGATTCGGGGCGGCTGCTGGCCGAACGGTTCAAGATCGATACCCCCGATCTGCTGTCGCCGCCGAAGATGGCCCGGGCGGTGGCGGAGGTTGCCCGGCATTTCGATTGGCGGGGACCGGTGGGGATCGGCTTTCCCGGCGTCATCCACGGCCCGCACATTCTGACGGCGGCGAACGTGCACAAACGCTTCATCGGCTGCGACGGGATCAAGCTCTTCGGTCGCGCGCTGGGCGGGCTGCCGGTGGCGCTGATCAACGATGCGGCCGCCGCCGGCATCGCGGAGATGGCGTTCGGCGCCGGACGGAAGTTCCACGGCAAAGCGCTCCTGCTGACCTTGGGCACGGGGGTTGGCTCGGCGCTATTCTACCGCGGCGTGGTGTTTCCGTGTGAGCTCGGTCACCTGCCCTGGAAGGGCGACTCCGCCGAAAAACGGGTTTCGGCGGCCGCAAAAAAACGCAAGGACCTC
>Ga0116226_10003290_pt1 | contig 14252 bp, 12 predicted proteins | sample S1TSphfallax_FD_89692 | JGI IMG/M metagenome (GOLD analysis project Ga0116226, IMG submission 89692) | Host-associated microbial communities from peat moss isolated from Minnesota, USA - S1T2_Fa - Sphagnum fallax MG | ecosystem: Host-associated > Plants > Peat moss > Unclassified | place: USA...
TATATTCATGAAATTATTATTAAGATAAATTTAGATATCTATATTAAAATTATCAAATAATCTTAAAATTTATGTATGTAAACATCTTTATAATAATTTTAATGAAAATAAATATAAAAAAAAATAGAATAATAATTCTATTAAAAAATACAAGGAATTTTTATATTTAAAATATTAAATAACTTAGTCTAAATATTTTATTTACTAAAAATTTAATAAATAAATAAGTAATAAAATTAAAACAAAACTAAAAAACAATTCATTAAAATATAAATTCTAATTAATAAATATAAACAATAAATTTATATATCTAAATTAATATAACAATATTTAAATAAAATTCATATACCCGGACCCCACATACATAGCCAGTTTAGCTAGAATTTTTATCTAGAGTAAAACTCACTATTAACGGTGTGTTTGAAAAAATTAATCATATTAATAGTTTCTAGTGAGGTAGACAATAACAGCTTTTTTTTTTTTGAGCCAATAAAGCTACTCTGGACACGCCAAATGCGATCGTACTATCGCCATAACCTCTAAATATTTTAAGGTCCTTACCCTTTTTTTTTAAGATTATGAAAAAGATCTCAATACCATAATTATTATTTTTAATAATAACTAAGTCCAGCTGCCTATCTTGTTACAGTGAGATATTTTCCTTAAATAACGAGATTATGTCGGTTAAAATTATAAAAATAAATTTTTAATAATTCATTATATAACTAAATAAAAGATTTCATAAAAAAATCAATTGAAATTTTTTTATCAAAAAAAAATAAAATTTAAATAATAATAATATAAGAATAATAAAATAATAATATTAAAATAAATTATAGAATTTGAAATCTAAATAATATATATATAATTTAGTGTTGATTTAAATTTATATTAATTCTAAAAATATTAAATCATAAAAATTAAAATAAAATAATATTATTACAAACTATAAATAATAATAATAAAATCTTTCTAAAAACTTAACTTATATTTACAATGCTACATCCATTATAAATTTAATTTTATAATTATATTTCCTTAATATTATCAATATTTTATTTATTATTCTTATTTATTTTTTATTTAAATATTTATTTTAATGTTATTTTATTTATTTGAATTATTTTATTTTTTATCTTTTAAAATTCAATATCATATATTAAGTGTTATAACAAGGTTCCCCTCAGTAAAAAATATAACCAAAATAAAAAATAAAAAACTACCCGTGGGGGAGGGGTAAAATATATTCGCTGTATTATTATTTCAAGGGGATAAGCACATTCAAAATAAAAAATAAGAATAACAATCTTATTTAAACTGAGGGTGAAATGAGCAAAGCTTCGCTTTGCTGCGATAAAATTCGTATGAGGGGAAATAGGCCTCTGGGCGCTTTCACCCTCAGTTTATTCAACTCATCTAAGACTTCCAAATAACCACTCTATTATTATTCTCAAAGTAACTAAAAATAAAAAAACTACAATATTAATAATAAAACCATTCATTCATAGAACTAAAGGGGTAACAGATATAATAATTAGCTCTAAATCTAAAATTAAAAAAATAATACAAAAAATAAAAAATCGTAAAGAAACAGGAAAAACTCTTACATTAAAAGAATCAAATCCACATTCAAAAGTGTCCCTTCTCATAAATTTAGAACTAACTAAAAATCTCGCTACTCCTATAACTAATGGTAAAATTAAAGAAATTATTAAATATACTATTATAATTCACATTAAAAACCTCACCAATAAATAAAAATAAATAAAAATAATCAAACAACATCTACAAAATGTCAATATCAAGCAGAAAATTCAAAATTATAATGAGATAAAGCGTCACAAGATAAAATGATTATTCGATAAAGACTTGCTAATATTAATATACAACCTAATAAAACATGAAACCCATGAAATCCTGTAGCTAAAAAAAAAATTCTACCATAACCCCTTCTTATAAATGTAAATGAAGCATCAATATATTCTTGATATTGAATGCATAAAAAATAAATACCTAAAATTAAAGTACCTGCTAAAGTAACCACGCTATAAAATCAATTATTACTTAAAATAGAAAAATGACTTCAAGTAATTAATACTCCAGATGACAATAAAATTATTGTATTTAGTAAAGGAATACTAAAAGGATTGATTCTTTGAATACCTTTTGGTGGTCACACTCTTCCTAACTCAAAATCAACTACTAACACAAAATCAAAATAGCATCAAAAAAAAGAAACAAAAAATATAACTTCAGAAGTAATAAACAAAATTATACCTGTTTTAAAAAAAATATTATTTAAAGTCCTATGTTCCACTAATAAATCTCTTTCTCGACTCACATCTTTAAATCAATTTAAAATTACAATAATAGCAATTAAAAGAAATATATTAAAACCAACTTTTATGGATAAATATAAACTAACAAATCTGATCAATACAGCCATTCTTATTAATAAAGGTCATAATCTCAATCTTAAAACATGAAAAACACTAACCATTATTAAAATTTCTTTAGCTTAAAAGGCTAAAACTTAAATAAGCTTAATTAATATAATAAATCAAATAATCTTACAGACTCTATTACAATTGGTATAAAAGAATGATTAACACCACAAATCTCTCTACATTGACCATGAATAACAGAATTAATTATTACCATAAAAACAAATTGATTTAAACGACCAGGTACGGCATCTATTTTTAAACCCAAAGAAGGAAGAGCTCAAGAATGAAGAACATCTCTTGAAGTAATTAATGCACGAATATTTTCTTGAGCTGGAACAATGACACGGTTATCCACATCTATTAATCGAACGACTCTTTCTGTGTCCATATAAGAATCAATATCTAATCTAAATAAACCATCTATTTTATATCTTCAATATCACTGATGACCAATAACTTTTAATGTACATAAAAACTCTACTCTTCTTTCATCTACTAAATACAATAAATAAATAGAAGGATACACCAAAAAAATTAATACAATAATAGGTAAAATAGTTCACACTCTCTCTACTAAATGATCAGCTACAATTCTCGATGAAAAAGTTTTAGAAACTAAAACAAAAATTATAAAATATCCAACTACTCCTATAATAATAATTATAACTATTATTAAATAATCATGAAAATAAACAATTTGTTCTATAGTTATTCTCAAAGCATCTTGTAAAGACAATATTCCTCAAAATATCATTATGTTCATTTTCCAATAAACACACTATGTTACGACTTACTTTATATTAAAGCTGACGGGCGATATGTACTTTTAAAAAATAATTCAATTACAATAAATTTACTAATAGATTCATCTTCAAATAATATCTTTTATATTAATCATGCAACTCATAAAACTTAAAAAATAATTTATGTGTATCTGAATTAATAAAAATTATATATAATCATCGAACATACAAAATTAAAAAAATTTTAATACTACTTCTAATGCGATATTTATTTAATTCACAAGTTTCTCTATTAAAATTAAACCGCCAATAAATATATTTTTTATTTACTCATTTATTAATTTACTGGGGTATCTAATCCCATTAAAACTCAAATATAAAATTTTATAAAGAAAAAATTTAACTTTATATCTTAATTTTAAAACTTTAATAATTTATATATTAACTTTATTCGTATAACCGCAAATGCTGGCACGCTATTAATCAAAATAATATAAAACTATTTTTAAATATTTTATAATTAATTTTACTTTATCTAAAACTATAAAAAAATATTAGGAGTATGAATCCCACAGCTTAATTAGCTTAATTTTACAGAATACTCTTAGATTTTGAAAATCTACAGTTAATATCCTTATCTAAACCTTATTAACGAAAATAATATATGCGAAACACTTTAAAAAATATAAAAAAAATCTTAACTTCTTCAAAGTTACACTTAATAAGCTTAAATTATTTAAAACAATACGACAAACAAAATTATTACTCATCAATTTATTAATAAAATTAATTTAATATTTCTTAATAAACTTAAATATTGAATAATAGAAAACATATTTCAAAAGACAAATTTATCTAATATATAAAAATCTAAAGATCAAATTTCTTTAAAATTTTGAGTTTTATTATATCTGTTTAATTTATACATATAATTTGTTATAACTCTCAATAAAAAAAAAATTATAACCAAAAAATAAATCCTTATTTTAAAAGAAACAAATTCTAATCTAATTCTAAAAACTAACCTAATAAATAAATTAATAATAAAAATTATAAAAAACCTTATAATTACAACTCTTAACATTCCAATAAAGCTTTTTTCTACTATTTGATAACTAAATAAAACTTCTGTCAGTCTTAATAATTTAATTCTATAATAAATTCTAATACTCAAAAATAATAAAAGAAAAATAACAAAAAAAATTTCTCCATTTAACTCTATAAATTTTTCAATAATTAAATCTTTAGAAAAAAACCCTCTTAAAAAAGGCAACCCAGCAAGACACATACAAGAAAAATAATATATTAGTTTAATTAATGGATTAATGTATAACAATAATACTAAACGTTTATCTTGACTATGAAAAGAAGATAATATAACAAATCCAAAACACATAAATATTAAAGATTTAAATATTGCATGAATGTTTAAATGAAAATAAACAACTTTATATAATTTAAATCTAAATAAATATAATATTAGAGACACATGTCTTATAGTAGAATAAGCAATTAATTTTTTTATATCTATTTCATTTAATAAACCAAAACTTCTTAAAATTAATCTTAGAAGTCTAATATACTTTAAAATATAGAGTATTTCTCTTAAACAATAACTAAATTGTAATAAAATAAAAACCCCAGCCACAACCAAAGTAGAAGAATGAACTAAAGAAGAAATAGGAGTAGGAGCTCTCATAGCAGACAATAATCAAGAATTAAAAGGAAATTGAGCTCTTTTTACACATCTTCCTAATAAAAGTAAAATTAAACCTCATTTTAAAATTAAATTTCTTCATATAATTAAATCTAAAGTACCCACCATAAAAAAAACAAAAAATAAATCTCCAATACGATTTTGAAACAAAGTAAACAAACCATTATTAATTCTCTCATAATTTATATATAAAATAATTAATAAAAAAGATACCACTCCTAACCCATCTCAACCAAATATTATTCAATAAAAATTATTATTTATAATCAATCATAGTATTCTAATAATAAAACTTAAATATAATAAAATAAAATTTCTCACTCATAACCCTCTTATATAAGAACATGAAAATAATAATACAGTTAATCTAATTAAAACAACTATAAATAAAAATATAAACCTCCAAATATTAAACAATAATTCAAAATCGCCAAAAAATCTGATATAAAAATTTTTTATAGAAATAATAATAACACCTTGATCTCATAATAAAATTATTATAAAAACTATTAATTGAATAATTAATACAAATAAAACTACAAATAAAATCACTATTAGAATATTAACGTAACCACAATACGTTGTGTAAAACACTTTTTTAATAAAAATTTAAAAGAAAAGAAAATAATAAAAATAAAAATAAATCAACTCTAAAAAAATTTAACTTAAATACTCTACCCATAAACCCATTAAAACATCAAAATAAATAAATATTATAATAACAACTAAATAACACCCCAAAAATTATAATTAGTAATACTAAATTATTTAAAATTAAAGATTTAAATATTAAAACTTCTCTTAAAAATCCTATAAAAGGAGGAAACCCTATATTTAAAATTAATATAAAAAATAAAATTAATAAAAATAAATATGAAAAAGATAAATATTTTACAACTAATAAAGAACGAGTTTTTCATCATCTTAATAAACCAACTACTCAAAATATTAAAGGAGAAATAAAACCATGATAAAATATTATAAAAATAACTCCTTTTTTTCCTACTATTGAACCAATTATTATTACATAAAATACTATTCTCATATGAGCTACTGAAGAATAAGCAATTATTATTTTTAAATCTCTTAATCTCAAAATTATTAATATTAAAAAAATTAAACCCAATCTCAATCAATGAAATTTTACTATAAAATTTATATATATTACTATGTACATAAGACCAATCGAACCTAATTTTAATAACACACCAGCTAAAATTATAGACCCTACTGTAGAAGCTTCAACATGAGCTACAGGAAGTCAATAATGAAAACCAAAAATTGGAAATTTTACTATAAAAGACCCTACTAAAAAATAATTAATTAAAAGAGAATACATCAACCATTCTTTTATTAAAAAAGTATTATCAAACATTAAAATTATTATTAAAGCAGGACTAGAGAATAAAAATGAATAAAATATTATCAAAAAAACTGCCATTAGACGCTCAAAACTATAACCCAATAAAATAATAGTAAACATAATTAAAATAAAAACTATTTCATACATTAAAAAAAAAACAATTAAATCTCTTACCATTATAATAAAAAATAAAATCATAAATAACAAATTTAATCTTATTTTTAAATTAGTCTCTACTATTAATATTATTAAATACAAAATTAAAACCAAAAATACTATAAAAAAATTTAAATCTCTTATTTTAAAAACTCATCTAAATTCTTCATCTAAAAAAGGATAATTTTTTAATAAAATTATACTTAAAAATACAACAAAGATTTCTAAATTAAAAAATAAAAATAAAATTAAAATTGCACTAAAACTAATTTTTTTACAACTTCACTCTCTATTCTAATATAAAAAATAAATAATAAAAACCCTATTCTAGACTCACAAACTAAAAAAATTAAACAACTAAATAAAAAATTTAATCTAAAAAAATCAAATTTTAAAAAAATCATAATAATAGTTAAAAAAACTAATCTTAAAATCTCCACATAAATTAAAATTTTTATATAATCCCCTCATAAATAAAAAAAAATTAATAATAAACCTATAATTAAAATTCCAAAAAACATAAATTAATAAAAATATTATTTTCAAAATAATAATTACTTAATTATAAAAAAAATAAAATAAAATACAAAACTCTTATTAACCCTCCTAAACTTCTAAAAGGTCACTCAACAACACACCCCCCTAATCAAGTCAACATAACAAAAACTAAAAAATGAAATACTACAATAAAAGACCTTAAAAAATCATTAAATTTAAAAAAATTTCGAGTTAATAAAGGTAAAAATATTAAAATTACAATTCTTATTACTAACCCAATCACCCCTCCCAATTTATTAGGAACGCTACGTAAAATACAATAAGCAAAAAGAAAATATCATTCAGGTTTAATATGTTCAGGAGTTTTTATAATATCTACAAATAAAAAATTTTCAGAATCTATAAAAATAAATGGCATTAATAACAATAATAAAATAAATATTAATATTAATAATAAAAAAGATATTAAATCTTTTAGTAAATAAAATCAATGAAATTCTACCTTATCATTAATTGAAGTTACTCCTAAAGAATTTCTTCTTCCATTAGTATGCAAAAATATTAAATGAACCAATCTTAAAACTAAAATTACAAAAGGAAAAATATAATGCAAAATAAAAAAACGAGATAAAGTAGGACCTCCTACACTAAACCCACCTCAAACTCATTCTAAAACAGATCCGCCTACATAAGGAATAACATAAATTAAATTAGTAATTACAGTAGCTGCTCAAAATGATATTTGTCCTCAAGGTAAAACATACCCTAAAAAAGAAACTATTATTAAAAGTAAAAAAATAATAGTACCAGATTCTCAAACTTCTAATAAATAATAAGATTTAAATCATATTCTTCGTCCAATATGAATAAAAATTAAAAAAAAAAGTAACCTTGCCCCACTTGAATGAATAAAACGAAATTCATAACCATTTTCAACTTCTAATATCAAATAATTCACTGAATAGAATGCATAAGCTACAGAATCATTATAATATAAAGATAATAAAAATCCTCTTACAACTTGAATAACTATTGAAATTCCTAATATAAAACCAAAATTTCAAAATCATAATAAATTTCTTGGTCTAGCTAAATCTACTAAAAAATAATTTAATATTTGAACTAAATAATTTTTTTTTAATAATCACATTTTAAAAAAATTTAAATATTAAAAATCTTAATACTATAAACATAAATTTCCAACAATTTGCTATCAAAATATCATAACGTCTACGAGGAATAAACCCACGAACTACAACTAAAAAAATTAAAATTAATCAAAAATTATAAAATCCTAAAAATATTACCCTAGTAACTCAACTAAAAAAAACTAATATCCCATACTCAGAAAGAAATATAAAAGCAAATAAAACCCCTATATACTCAATATTATAACCAGAGACAAGCTCCCTTTCCCCTTCAGCAAAATCATAAGGACTACGATTAGTTTCTACTAATAAAATTAATAACCAAATTACAAATAAATCCAATAAATAAAATATTGAAAAATTAAAATTTAATAAATTTCAACTAGAATAATAAATTACAAGTAAAATTATCAAAAAAAATATAATAATCTCATAAGCTACTATTTGAGAAGAACTTCGTAAACCTCCTAAAACCCCATAAACATTTTCCCTTCTTCAACCTAGTATAAATAATACATATACAACAATAGATCTTACTATTAAAATAAAAAAAATTCTATTATTTAAAATAACTCTCACTCTAAAAAATCAAATTCTTAAACTTAAAAATCTTATCACTACAATAGAAAAAAAGGGAATAAAAAAATAATAAATTTTTTCAATAAGTATTCTTTTTAAAATTAATTTACCTCCATCAATCACTGGTTGTAATAAACCTATAAATAAAACTTTAGTAGGTCCTTTACGATTTTGAATATACCCCAATACTTTACGTTCTAATAAAGTTAGAAAACAAACTCTTAAAAAAACCATAATAACTACAATTAATAATTCTAAAATTAAACGAATTAAAAATTTTCCTGAGATACCCAAAATCCCTATTACTAAAAACTTAATTTCTAGTTAAATAATTAAAACTTAAATTTAACACATAAATCTGCCACACTAAAATTTTAATAATTACAACATCAATGTAACCCACTAATCTGGCATAATAAACTAAAAAATCCTATTTAATGTAAATAAATCATTATACAACTACTTAGAAAACTTAAGCTTACAAAGCAAACATTATATTTTAACTATCTAAATTTCTATTTCCATTATATAAATATAAATTAAACTTCAAAAAACATAAGCTTGAATAGCACAAACTAAAAACTCAATAAAATATAATCCAAATAATAAAACTCTAATAGAAATAACTAAATAATTTGCTACATTAAAAGCAAAAAAACTAAATATTAAAAGAACTACATGCCCACAACTAATATTAGTAGCCAAACGAATAGCTAAAGTTATTGGACGAATTAATACTCCAATTATTTCTAATACAGGAATAAATAATTTTAATAAACCTTCAATACCTAAAGGTAAAAAATGACTTAATATTATTATAACACCATTAACTGCCCAAATTACTCACAATAAAAACACTAAAGCAAAAGCATATAAAAAAACATAACCATAATTCATAGTAACTCCTACACCATAATAAATATAACTATTATAATTAAATACTAAAAACACCAATATCCCTAATATAATTTTTACTAAAAAAACTCTAATTCTTTTAATGTCTATAAAAATTTTATAAACAAAGACTATTCTAATTTTATTTGAAAATAAACTAAAATTTATAAAAATTAATATCAAAATAATTAAACTAAAAATTAAAATCATAAATTATTTTTTTTAAATCTCTTTGAATTCAATTTAATCAAACTAATAAAACAACTATTAATAAAATACATACCATTAAGAAAAACCTTCAATACGACAAATTGATACAAAACTGCTTAATTCTTATTAATAATTCTCGATTACCAAAAAATCGAATAAACTACTTTATTAACCATACAAAAATAAGGATCGTAACCTTAAAACTATGATTTAAATACTAATGACTGCAAACCATTAAGATTAACTTTATAAACCTAAAATCGTAAAGACCCAGAAATTTTAAATAAATTTAAAGAATAGCTTATGACTAAAGTATTAAATAAAAATCTAAAAAATAAATACATTCACAAAGAATCGCCTACATCAGAAAATTTTCTATATATACCATTATCTAATAAATAAATTGAAAAAAATCCTAAAAATAAAAATAACTTAGAAAATCTCTCTCTAACATATCAACATATACAAGAAATATATAAAATAAATACTACAACACCTCTAACATATACTAAAATAATTAAATATTTAATATATAAGACATTTGATATAAAAATTAATATTAAAAAAATAATTAAAATAACTAAAAATAAAACTCTAAATAAATAAGAAAAATAAAATATTAAAAAAGAAATTCAAAATAAAATTAATAAAATTAATAAGCTCTAAACTTACCTCATAATTCTGACAACTTACTATTGATAATATAATTAAAATTCCTTTCGTACTACATAATTAATAAAAAAGATAAAATCTAACCTAATTCACATCGGTCTAAACTCAGATCACGTAAAATTAGATAGTCTAACAGACTAAAATTAATAAACTCTACTTTATTAGTATAATGATCCAACATCGAGGTAGTAAACAACAAAATTAATAAGATCTTAATATTATTATTACCCTGTTAACCCTAAAGTAATTAAAAAAAATAATTTTATAAAAATTTAATTTACCCCAAATAAAATAAAATTTAAAATTTATAGGGTCTTATCGTCTAATTATTATAAAAAAGTATTTTCACTTTAAATATAACTTATAAAAAATATTAAAAATTTAATAATCTTAACATTCCTTCATTCCAGTTTCTTATTAAAAAACTAATGATTATGCTACCTTAGTACAGTCAGATTACTGCAGCTATTTATATTTCATTGAGCAGAAACCACCTATAATTATTATAAGCTATGTTTTTAATAAACAGTAAAATTAACACCCAATTATTTTAATATTTATACAATCATAAAAAAATATTAATTAAAATAATAATATAAAAATTTTAAAAATAAATTAATTCTTAACACAAATTTAAAAACAAAATTAAAATACAGATATAATAAAACCTAATTTATCATTAATAATTAATATTTTTATTTTAATATTTTTCAGTAAAAATTTTATCAAATAATAAAATTAATTAAATCTTTTATTTTCTACTTTTATCCCTTATACAAAAGGTACATAAAAAACATTATTAATAAATATTCTTACAATTTGCAATTGTACACTTAAAGCTTTTATATTTAGTTTTAAAATAATTGATTGGAAATCAAACGTAAATATTACTTTTAAACTATAAATAAACTTTAGCTGTCTCATTTCTAGCATGAAAAGACAAAGGATAATCATAAGATCACTCTACATCTCAATAGCCTACTAAAACAGAAACTACTCTACGTTGAGAAGAAAAAGCTTCTCAAACAATAAACATAATTATAACACCACCAAAAAAAGAAATAAAAGCCCCTAAAGAAGAAACAATATTTCAAAATAATATTCTATCATTATAATCAACATAACGACGAGGTATTCCTGACAGACCTAAAAAATGCTGAGGAAAGAAAGTTAAATTTACACCAACAAATATAATTAAAAATTGAACTAATAAATACTTAGAATTTATACAAACCCCTGTAAATATAGGAAATCAATAAAAAAAACCAGCTAGTAAACTGAATACAGCTCCTATTCTTAAAGCATAATGAAAATGAGCTACTACATAATAAGTATCATGCAATACAATATCTAATCTAGAATTAGATAAAATAATCCCTGTTAAACCACCCATAGTAAACAAAAAAATAAATCCTAAAACTCATAATAATAAATAATCAAATCTATACACACCTCCAAATAAAGTTCCAATTCACCTAAAAATTTTAATACCCGTAGGTACAGCAATAGCTATAGTAGCAGCAGTAAAATAAGCACGAGTATCCACATCCATCCCAACAGTAAACATATGATGAGCTCAAACAATAAAACCTAATAAACCAATAGAAATCATAGCATAAACTATACCTAAATAACCAAAAATTTCACCTTTTTTAGAAATTCTAATAACAATTTGAGAAATTATACCAAACCCCGGAACAATCAAAATATATACCTCAGGATGGCCAAAAAATCAAAATAAATGTTGATATAAAATTGGATTACCACCACCTCTAGGATCAAAAAAAGAAGATCCAAAATTTCGATCTAATAACAATATCGTAATTCCTCCTGCTAAAACAGGCAATCTTAATACTAATAAAAATCTAGTAACAATTATAGCTCATACAAACAAATTTAAAAATTCAAAACTAATAATATAACTAACTTTCCCTTTTAAACAAGTTGTAATAAAATTAATACCCCCTAAAATTGAAGAAACTCCCGCAACATGTAAACTAAAAATAGCAAAATCAACAGAACCCCCAAAATGATAAACAGAATTAGACAAAGGAGGATACACAGTTCAACCTGTACCTGCTCCTAACCCAATTAGTAAACTTATTGTTATAAATAATAAAGCTACAGGCACCAATCAAAATCTTAGATTATTTAAACGAGGAAAAGCTATATCTATTACATTTATTATTAAAGGTAATAATCAATTTCCAAAACCCCCAACAGCAACTGGTATAACAAAAAAAAAGATTATTAAAAAAGCATGAGCTGTAACCATTGCATTATAAATTTGTTCATCTAAAATAATTCTTCCAACTATTCCTAACTCAGTTCGAATAATTAAACTAATTCTAGCACCTAAAAATCCTGATCACACACCAATAATAAAATACAAAGTTCCAATATCTTTATGATTAGTAGAAAAAAATCATCGTAACACAATTACTAAAAATTATTATTATTATTAATAAAAATAAATTTATAAAATAAATTAAAACACCTAAATCCAATAACAAAAATTTTATAAAAATTAAACTAAAATAATAAAATAAAATTAATACATCAAAAATAAATAAAAAAAATCCTATTTTTATAAAAAAATCCATACTTAAAATAATATACAACTTTATAAAAAACAAAATAAAAGGAGGAACTACTAAAAAAAAAAAAATAATTAATAATAATTCTATATACCTATCTAATTTTATCACTAAATAAATAATACCTAAAATAATTATTAAATATAAAAAAACAATTATTAAATAATTAGAACCATAAATTCTTAAAACAATTATACCTGTATTAGCAATAGAAGAATAAACTACTAATAATCATAAATCTCTAACTAATAAAAGATTAATAACCACAAAAAAAATTCTAAGATAAACTAATAGATACAAAAAAGAAAAAGATACTCTTAAATTTAATCACATCAATCAAAAAACTGAAATTTTTTGTAAACTTAAAATAAACAAATTTCCAAATAAACCTACTTTTATTCTTACAACCACCATTCAATAAAAAAAAGGAAATAATCCTAATTTTGCTGCTAATAACAAAAAAATTATTTTCTCAAAAGAAAATACTAAAACCATAAATAAAATTAATGACGCCACACTTTGAAAAAAAAAATAAATAATTAAACCTACATTTTTACTTTCATTATTAATAACAATCAACAAAAATATTAAAAATAAAATCTCCATTATCAATCAAATTACATACACATTAGATAAAGATAATAAACAAAAAAGAATAATTACATATATAATTAACAATTAAAATATAAATTTATTGAATAACAATCAACAATATCAAAATTTTAAAAAGAAATAAAAATCTAATTAGAAATTAGAAAAAATTCTTCATATAACCCTTAAATATAAATACAGTTATCACGATAAAAAAAAGAAGAAATTTAATTTTATAAAATTATTTTATTTTTTTTAAAAATTATTTTATAAAAAAAAATTTTTAAACCCCCAAAAATTTTCAATTACCCCCCAAAATTTCAATCTTTTTAAAAATAGCAAATTTTTAAAAAATAATAAAATACATTTTGATATAATAAACCTATTAGCTTTTTACTAAAAGTAACTATTTTGAATATTTCCCCCCCCCAGACTAGTTTTCAATATAATTAAATATAAAAATTTATATTATCATTTTTTTTTAATATTAGTTATATATTCTATTTTTACTTTATATATTCATGAAATTATTATTAAGATAAATTTAGATATCTATATTAAAATTATCAAATAATCTTAAAATTTATGTATGTAAACATCTTTATAATAATTTTAATGAAAATAAATATAAAAAAAA
>Ga0116226_10003291_pt1 | contig 14251 bp, 9 predicted proteins | sample S1TSphfallax_FD_89692 | JGI IMG/M metagenome (GOLD analysis project Ga0116226, IMG submission 89692) | Host-associated microbial communities from peat moss isolated from Minnesota, USA - S1T2_Fa - Sphagnum fallax MG | ecosystem: Host-associated > Plants > Peat moss > Unclassified | place: USA...
CAGTCCGCACTCAGTGCGGATGCGCACTGGAAACCGAGCCCGGTGTTGCCGCCGGTGATGATAAAAGTTTTGGTCATGCGCGCCTTTGCTTGATTAATTGACGAGATCCGCAAAACGGGCGTTTCGATCCGAACCACGTCCTGAACTGACTATGCGCGCGATCGCCGCCGTTAATCTTATCACGGCGCGCCAGGCCAAGCAGGCCTCTGACCGGAGCGCAACGTCCGCAAATCCGGCTGTCGAAACGAAAGCTATTGATACGCGATATGGTTTTCTCGGTCGCCGTTGGCTAGCCTCGGAATATACCTACGGCGCCGTGAGAGCACCGATTATTCATCGATACCAACGTTCAGGCCGACTTGGCTCGCCGTCTCACGTAAAGTGTTCGCGTTGACGGGCCGTCGTCAAAATACCGCTAAATTTCATGTCCGCTTAATGTGGGTATCGCCTCCAGAGCGGACTATCTGCTTACGGCCAACCTCGACCGAAAGCGGCTTGATCCAGCCGAGCATCACGCCAGCGAGGCAGCGCTTTGCAACAACCTGTCAAAACCACTTTGACGAGGTACTAGCGGAGGCGACGGACTCGGCATCTCGGGTCAAGAGGATTTTGCTCAGGCGGCGGTTCTTATCGATGCCCAGAAAACTAAACCCAGAAAACCAAAGACGCCGCCAGCCTGCGAGGGCCGGGGGCGTCTTTAGTTAGGGTTCATCCCAGGAGGGGATGCGGGACATTACGAGCTCAGCTTGTTTGATCAAGGCCTCCCCGCTTATAGCGAGGTTCCGGGCCATCTCCAGGATCAGCAGTATCTCTGACGATACCTTGTGCTCGAGATTGGACTGAACCTCTTCGGATAACGGGCCTGAGTTCATCGCCAAGGCGGTGCAGACTTGGATCACTGCCGTCGGTGCCCAGACGGCATACATCACGCCAGGCGGTCCATGGGAGAACGGCTACGTTGAAAGCTTCAATGCTCGCCTTCGGGATGAGTTCCTCACATTTCGGTGCTTATTCACATCGACGAGATTGTCGCCGCCGCTTCGGCGAGGACAGTGAGCGTAACTGGGGACAAGAAGTCTCGTTTGTGATTTAGAGCGTCGACCTAACACCCCGTGTAAGCAATGCTCGCGCTATGATAAGTTTTTCATACTTTTCAAGACGTTTTCCGCCGCCACCAAATCTGGCATCCCTGAGCCCTCCGTGAATTTTTCAAAGACCGGTCGCAGCAACGTCTCGGCGCGTTCCCGATGCCCTTGAGCATCCCAAATTGCCGCAAGATCGATCGCCGCACGTAGCTCCCATGCTGCCGCTCCCTGATGACAGCTAAAGTCCAGTGAACGCATGAGTTCTATCTCGGCATCGCCGCCGTTGGCTGTCGGCATCGCCCGAAGGACCTGGGACTTTAACCGTAGTACTTCGGGCATGTACGCAAAGTTACCGCTCGCTTCGATCTGCAACATGGTCTGCTGGATCTCGCTCAACGCGTCGGCCGGCCGGCCGGACGCAAGTAGGCCCTGGACGAGGGACATGCCAAACTCAGTGGTGAGTAACTCGTAACGGCTTGCGTGAAACTCCTTCAGGCAATGTTGCAGGATGCCAACACCACCCTCTGGGTTACCGCGGCGGATGGCGAGTTCTCCTTTGCGGGCACGTCCGACCGTGATATACGGGCCCATCGAATGGTATTCGGCATGAGTAATAAATCGTTCGATATGCTCTTCAGCGCTCTGAAGATCGCCTACCCAAAAGAACAGGGACACCGACCAGTTGACGACAATAGACACTGTCACAGGGTGCCCTAGACGTATCGTGTCAGCAATCGTCCGGTGAGCGCGCTCGATGGCTTGATCAGGATAGCCCTGCAGCCAGAGTGTTCGCGCCAGGGCCATACCAGCCCACAGCTGGTGATCAAAGCCGAGATAAATTTCATTGATCCGCGCGGAGCCCGGCCCGGGCTGAAGTGCTGCCTCAAGCTCCGAGCGTGCGCGGTTAAGACCGCCCGTTATGTGATGGGTAATCCCGAGGAGAGCATGGCTCAGCGTAGCCGCCGCCGGATCGTCGATGGTACCTGAGACAGTCGCGCTGCGCTCCGCATATAATAGGGAGGTTTTGTAATCTCCCATGCGCAAGTGGAACATATGAAGCGGTCCCAACAACTGCATCTGTCCGAATGCCTCGCCACGACTTTCTGCGATCGCGAGGCTCCTGTGAAGCGCCATGAGCGCGGTCTCCGTCATGCCACGCGTGAACATTAAGGACATACCGCATGCCGCCTGAAGAACCATCTCTTCACCCCCGCCACGCATTCTGTCGTCAAGAGTGAGGATCGCGCGGTCCGACCATCGCTGGCATTCAGACGGGAGAGATAAAGCGAGGAACACATGGGCGGCGGCGGCGGCAAGCGCCACGCCTGTCTGCGCATTGCCATCGGACCCGAAACACCATTCCAAAGCCGCACGGACATTATTCAGACCGTCCAAATAATATTGCCGCTCCAGGCCGTTGGACAAGGTGGACCATTTGGCGCCGATCTGCGCCAGCCATTGCCGAGAATAATCTGCGTGGCGCGCGGCGACATCGATGAGTTCGCCTTTATCCAGGGTTATCGAAAGGGCGTAATCGCGTGTTGTCTCCAAAAGACGATAGCGCATCATAGCGCCGAGCGGGCGGCGTGCGACCATCGACTTCGCAATCAGGCTATCGATCGCGCCGAAAACCAGCGATTGATCGACCGCGTCGCTGGCCACAACGGCTAAGGCACCGTGCATCGTAAAATATCCGACGAACACCGCGAGCCGACGCAGAATGGTCCGCTCCAGATCGGATAACAGGCTGTAACTCCAATCCAATGTAGCCTGTAGGGTTTTTTGGCGCGGTGGAGCAGTGCGACTACCCAGCCAAAGCAGGGCCAGACGCTGGTCGAGAAGATCCGCAGTCTGCGCCAAGCCGTGTGCTTCGACACGCCCGGCTGCGAGCTCGATGGCAAGTGCCACGCCGTCCAGCTTTCTGCATATGTGACCAACGATTGCGACGTCCGAGTCGGTCAGGTGTAATTGAGCTCCGCTCGCCCTGGCACGCTCCACGAAGAGCTGATTTGCAGGAAATTCTAATGCAGCTGCTCTGGTCAGCGCCGTGTCGTCCGGCGCACAAGCCAGCGGTTCCAATTTGTGGACATGCTCGCCCTCGACACGCAACGACTCTCTGCTGGTTGCAAGAATATGGACGTGCGGTGCGGTCAAAAAAATCTGCTCCGCCAGTGAGGCCGCCGCCTCGACCAGATGTTCGCAATTATCCAGGAACACTAGAATAATACGCACCCGCAACTACACGGTGCTACCTGGAAGCGCGTCATCGGAGCGAACCGATAGTCCAAGCAAGGAGGCCAGGGAGGAGGCCGCCATGTTCGGGTCCCTCAAGGGGGCAAAATCGACGAATAATACGGCGCCGGCGAATTCCTCGATCAGATTGTGCCCAACTGCAATAGCAACTGTGGTCTTGCCAACGCCGCCAGTGCCCACGATCGTGACGAAACGCGATACGGCGAGTTGGGCGACAATCGCCACAACACTATCTGCCCGCCCGACCATGCGATGCAGACGGCCCGGTAGGTTAGCCTGTGGCACGTCGGTGCCGACTGGGCTTCCTCCATATTCGGGGCCCGCCGGCAAAATGGTGCCGACAAAGCTATATCCCCGGCCTGCCAGAGTTGAAATATACCGGGACCCATCCTTGCCGTCGCCTAATATTTTACGGAGGTAGGCCATGTGAAACCGCAGGCTCCCCTCTCCTACGGTCACATCGGGCCAGACCTGCGCCATAAGCTCACGCTTGTCGATCGGTTGCTTGGGGCGAGAAACCAGGGCGATCAAGAGGTCAAGCGCTCGTCCGGTGAGCGGCTGAACGGCACCGTCTCGCATGAGTAGCCTTTCGCTTATCATTAAGCGAAAGGGACCGAAGCAGATCTCGTCCACAGTCCTCACACACGCTCCATGATGGCTTCATCTCTCTTACCAGCTCTGGCCAGCCTGCAGCGTATGAAAATGGACGCCAGCGCACCATAGCCAATGCAGCGGGCCACCCTCTGAGATCGCCTCTTTTTGACGTCGGACGTCCAGGCGGGCCACCAGACCGGCTGGATTGCGATCGCTCTATTTTATACTCGCCTAGGTTGACGCCGTCTCACTCGGGCCGAGCTGAGACATGCGCGTTGGTTGGCCTGACTCTTACCGAACGCCGTGTCACCACGGGGTCAGTCCTAACAACTATTAACGACTTTAACGAACCATAACGGGTGCATTTCGATGATCACGCATAGATCATTCTACCGGGAATACGGAACCTGATCCGTCAGCTCAAATACGTATGGATAACAGAAATGGAGGCGCTTATGCATAGCTCTGTAGCCTGCGCACGAAACTGCTTCCTAGCAAGAAGGTGCGTGGGTATGCCACAGGCTACTGAGAGCAATCGTCAACAGAGCCGGTGTTGCTACGCTGCCCTCATGAACGGATCAACGGTGCCATGAGCCGTGAGGCCACGACTGCCGATGCTATTGAAACACCGCTGAAAAGCAACTTGTTCGCCTTTTTTTCGGAAATGACGACGCTCGAATCCCGGACGTTTTGGGCCTGCAGTGCAGGCTGGAGCCTGGATGCCCTCGATATCATGATGTACTCGCTCCTCATCGGGATCATTAGCCGCCAATGGCGCTTGGGCCTGGGTGAAGCGGGATTTGCTGCCACGGTGACCTTGATGAGTTCCGCCGCCGGAGGCTGGGCTGCGGGCTATCTCTCCGACCGCTTTGGCCGCGTCGTGGTGCTAAGGATCACGATACTATGGTTTGCGGGATTCAGCCTTCTGTCGGCCTTTGCCGCCAACTTCCATCAGCTAGCCGTCTGTCGCACGCTTCTGGGATTCGGTTTTGGTGGAGAGTGGACCGCCGGCGCAGTACTCTTGGGCGAGACCATACGTCCGCAGCTGCGCGGACGCGCCCTTGGCTGCATGCAGGCTGGGTGGGCTGCGGGGTGGGCATGCGCCGTGCTCGGCCAGGCTTTGTTGTTTACCATGCTTCCGGCTACGTTGGCTTGGCGCGCCATGTTCGCACTAGGTGCTCTACCAGCGCTCATTGTGTTCTTTGCGCGTCGCCATTTGCAAGAGCCACCCTTGGCATTAGCTGCCCGGTCAACAAAAGCCGATCTCTCTGCAATTTTTAAAGCCCCACATTTTAAGGTCACGGCGCTCGCGGCGTTCCTCGCTGCCGGCGCTCAGGGTGGATATTACGCGATCGCATTCTGGCTGCCGAGCTTCCTCGCCGTGAGCCAGCACCTCAGCATCCAGGGCTCAGCACCCTATCTCGCTGTCATCATCTTGGGCAGTTTTGTTGGCTATCTGGCCGGCGCATGGCTGGCCGATAAACTCGGCCGCCGCCCTCTCTTTTTTGTGTTCGCGATCGGCGCCGCGGCTACAGTTCTGATCTATACAGAAATCACATTTTCCAATCAGGCCTTGCTTATCCTGGGGTTCCCGCTGGGTTTCTTTTCCAGCGGCTATTATGCCGGCATGGGCTCCTTCCTCGCTGAGCTATTTCCCACAGCCCTGCGGGGCTCCGGTCAAGGTTTCACGTATAATTTCGGGCGCGGCCTCGGCGCCATTTTACCCACACTAACGGGTTATCTCACCGCCTCGGTCGGTCTTGGCAACGCCATCGCAATATTCGCGCTCTCGGCGTACGCGATTCTCATCATAGCTGCCTTCTACCTTCCGGAAACGCGTGGCCGTGATCTCGCCACCAGTCAGGCCAGTTAGATGAGTGCGTTGGCAATGCAGGCCCGAGGCGAACTCTCGTTTGGTCCATTCCAACTGATTGTCGAAGAGCGGCTGCTTAAAAAGGCAGGAATAGAACTTCGTATCGGCGGCCGTGCGATGGATATCCTTCTATTGCTGATCGAACATGCTGGGACGGTGGTTGAGAAAAGTGCTATCCTCGATCGCGTTTGGAAAAGCGTCAATGTGGACGACATCTCGATACGCGTACACATAAACGCTCTTCGTAAAGCACTCGACGATGGTGTCGAGGGAGCGCGTTACATCATAAACGTCCCTGGACGAGGCTATAGTTTTGTTGAGCCAGTTAGACAATCAAACCCTAATATCTGCCGCTTAACACAAGTGAAGGTATATCCGGAGCCAAAAAATTTGCCGCGCTTCCCGTCAAGCATGATCGGTCGCACCGAAACTACCACTGAAATCTCCAAAATGCTCCGTGACCATCGCTTTATCTCAATTCTAGGGCCTGGCGGCATAGGCAAGACAACCGTTGCTGTCGCTGTGGGACATGAAATGCTATCGCTTTTCGATGGCGAGGTTTACTTTATCGATCTCGGTCCAATCGCCGATCCACTCCTTTTGCCCAACCTAATACTCTCCACCCTCGGAGTAACGATTTACTCCGAGAACCTGATCGAGAGCCTTATTAACTATCTCCACGATAAAAAACTCTTACTGATTCTGGATTGCTGCGAGCATGTGATCGAACAAGCTGCGGCACTTGCCGAGCAGATCTATACAGGCGCGTCCCAAATCCACATCCTCGTGACCAGCCGAGAAATACTCTCAGTAGAAGGAGAGTACGTCTACCGTTTGCCGCCACTGGCCCTCCCTCCAGAAAATGAAGAAATTGGAGCTGACTCGGCCTTAGGTTTTCCGGCCGTCCAGCTCTTTGTCCAGCGCGCGAACCGTACTTCCGACGCGTTCCAACTCAATGATACCGATGCGCCAGTCGTCTCTGAAATATGCCGACGACTAGACGGCATAGCCCTCGCCATAGAACTTGCCGCAAGCAGGGTGGACGCCTACGGGGTTCACTCCATTGCGGAATTGCTTAGAACAAGCTTCACGCTACCCTGGCGCGGCCGAAGGACTGCAGTTCAAAGGCACCAAACGCTCCCGGCAACGCTCGACTGGAGCTTCCATTTACTCTCGGAGACCGAGCGGATCATTCTATGCAGAATATCCATCTTGGTAGGCCGATTTAACCGCGAAGCCGCGACAGCCATCGCCGTGTTTGGCGGCGTCACGCGTGAACAGCTCCTTGACGTAATGGCAAGCTTGGTTTCCAAATCACTCATCTCAGCAGAGAACACCAATGAGTCGACACATTATCGGCTGCTGGATACAACCCGAGCCTATGCACTTCTGAAACTTCGGGACACTGATGAGGCGCCGATCGTCTTCAAGCGCCATGCAATCCATTATGTCGACGTCACCAGAGAGATTGTAAGGGGGCGGATCTCATCGCCAGAGTCCAACTGGAAATCCGAGTTCGCCGACCATGCAGCAAATGTACGGATCGCACTGGACTGGAGCATTAACCATCTTGGCAACGGCAACATTGCTATGACTCTGGCTGTTGCCTCAGCCCGCCTTTTTCTCGAATCTGCATTATATACTGAATGTCATCGCTGGATGGTGCAGGTCCTCGCCGTGCTCGACGATACAACCCGGGGAACGGTGCATGAACTGGAAATCCAAACCGCGCTTGGGCAGTCGATGATGTTTACCCAGGGCAACAAGGAAGATGCGGCCGCAGCTTTTGAACGTGCACTCGAACTTGCCGAGGGCCTCGGTCACCTGGATTACCAGCTTCAGATCCTTACCAACCTCCACCTCTTTCACGAAAGAATTGGAAATTTTTCGACAGCGTTTGAGTTCGCTAAACGGAGCGAGCGCGTCGCCATCGCTATTGGAGCACCTTGCGGTATAGCGGTGGCAAACACTGCGCTTGGAATCAGCTACCATCTCGCGGGCGATCATCTGCGGTCGATCCGGCATCTCGAGTCCGCGCGTGTACCCATGCCGGCTGACCAACGGCTTGGATCAATATATTTCGGGTTCGATTATTCAAACCGGGCGCGTATCACGATGGCTCGGGAGCTTTGGATTCAGGGGCACCCAGATCAGGCGATCGCCGCAGCCACAAGCTCAGTGACCCAAGCGCGCCTATTAGATCAGCCTATTACGCTGTGCATTGCCCTGATTTGGGCTATCTCCGTCATGATCTGGACCAAAAGCTTGGCAATTGCCGAAGACTATATAGGACACCTCAAGATGCTGGCTGACAAGCATTCCCTGCGACCCTACCAGCCGCTTGCTCTTGGATTCGGGGGAGAGCTAATGGTGCATCGTGGGAGCCCGGGAACTGGCGTTGACGTGATCAAACAGTGCCTGGAGTCCTTGGGTCTTAATCGGTACGGACTGATGACGACAGCCCTTATGACCGCTCTCGCCGAAGGTCTGCTTCTTGCCGAGCGACAAGAAGAGGCCCTTTCAACGATCGATGCGAGCATCGCACTTGCACAGCGACAGGGCGATTTTTACCTCATTCCCGAAATGCTGCGCGTTAAAGGAAGGATTCTACAAGGGCTCCCGGAGCCCGAATTGCTCAACGCCGAAGAACTACTTCTGGAATCGATTCAGTTAGCGGAACGTCAATGCGCTCTGGGATGGAAGATGCGCGCCACGATCAGTGTCGCTGAGATGTATTTCAAACATGGCCAAAGGAAAAATTGTTACGCTATCCTAGAACCGGTCTATCGAGACTTCACCGAGGGTTTCGGGACAGCCGACCTAATAGCCGCGAAAAATCTGCTTGATAAGTTATAAATTCAACTGGCTAGACGTCATTTTTCTGTCCCATTCAGTGAATTTTCTTCACAACGCATCTTAACATCCTTTTACGTAACCTAACGAGTAAAATTGCACCAAACAGACGATATTCACTTCACGGTCGCAGACGCCGAAGGGCCCTCGCACCGACCAGGAGAATATCAGATGAAAAAAGCCGACCACATTAAAGACAACCACCGACAGCGACGTCAGCGCAAATTAGAGTCATTTGTGGCGTCTTCTCGGCGCGGAAGATGCCGTGAAAAATTGCCCCGCGGAAGAACTGATTCCTCTGCCGCTGGTAAGGTTCAACATCGCGAGCCCTTCGGTGACGCCGTGAAATCCCCCCGTGTGTCTATTCACTGACACGCGCACAGTCCCGCCTGTCTTATCCGCATTCCTCATTTACCACCGAAATCCGTCGCGATTTCTGGAGATACGTTACGCGTCGATTTTCTACTCACTGAAACCCTGACGAACGGACTAGTGGTTCCGTTTTGACTGGATTAGATCGCCGGTTCGGGCAACGCAGTCTCTTCTTTCTCTGATACGAAACGTACGGTCTCAAGCAATGCTGACTATCATATTTGGTTTCAAAATCAGACGCTCTGAGGCCGAACCATGAGATCCTCAACGTCGTCCGGCGGAACGCTACCCCCACATAATACTCGCGTGAGCTTGAAGGGATCATCCCGACAGGCGGTTGAAAGCAATTCCCTTCATCAAAGGATTTTCGAATGTCTACGTATATCAAAGTGGTGTCAATCATAGGTTTGGCGGCCGTTTTATTGCCAGCTGTTAGCTATGCGCGTCATGACAGGGATCCACGCGGACCCGTCGTACACCGCGTAGCGATACCTGATGCCAAAGTCTCTAGCCTTCACGGGCGGCCCGCTGAGAGAGCACCTTTGCAGCCAACATATACAATTGCCGGGCCGGCGACAGAAGTGGCCGGACTCGAGGTGGACCCATCCGACAATTCCCAAGGCAAATAATTTCGTCCGAGATTTCATTGATGCATAGAGAAGGCGAACTTATCGCTTGGTCGATGTCGGAAATAGAATTCTATACTCCCAGCGTCTGAGGTGATGGCGAGCTTCGTCCATCCCACACATCAAACATCAAATTCATTTATCCCGGCACGGAGAACAACGATGTCCACAATATCCATTTGCCCAACGCGCCGTAATATGTTAGCCGCCGCGGCGGCGGCGGGTGCAGTTGGGCTCGTTCCCCACACATTGCAGGCGGTCGCGGGAGACAACACGATCCGACCGTTTCGAATCGCCGTTCCTGAAGATGTACTTTTGGATTTGCGTAGCCGATTGGCGATGACACGCTGGCCCGATCCTCAGACTGTCAACGATCAATCCCAGGGCGCTGAGCTCGCGACGATTCAGCCGCTGATTCGTTATTGGGGATCGGTCTATAACTGGCGCAAGGTTGAGGCACGCCTGAATAGTCTTCCCCAATTCATAACTCAGATCGACGGTCTTGATATTCAGTTTGCGCACATACGCTCGCGGCACGCGAACGCGCTGCCATTGATTATGACGCATGGATGGCCAGGTTCAATTATCGAACTTCTGAAAGTCGTTGGTCCGCTGACCGATCCGGAGGCGCATGGTGGCCGGGCGGAAGACGCATTCCATCTGGTCCTCCCATCGATGCCGGGCTATGGCTTTTCCGGCAAGCCTCAAAGCACTGGCTGGGGCCCGGCGCGCATTGCGCGCGCCTGGGCGGAACTGATGCAAAGCTTGGGATACCGCCGATACGTTTCTCAAGGCGGCGATTGGGGTTCGGTAATTTCTGACGTAATGGCACGCCAGGCGCCGAAGGGGCTAATCGGTATTCACGTGAATATGCCGGCTACTGTGCCTCCGGACGTGGCGCGCGCTCTAGCTGACGGCGATGCTGCGCCAGCCGGTCTGTCCGCTGCAGAGAAAGCGGCATTTGACCAGTTAAACTCGTTCTACAAACTCGGCTGCGGCTATTCCGCCATGATGGTCACGCGCCCTCAGACCGTGGGCTACGGCCTGACAGATTCGCCCGTCGGGCTGGCAAGCTGGATATACGATAAAATCGCAGCATGGACCAACACGAACGGGGAGCCAGAAAGGGAACTCAGCAAAGACGACATGTTAGACGACATCACACTCTACTGGGTCACAAATTCCGCCGTCTCCTCCGCTCGTCTCTACTGGGAGAATAACGCGAACAACTTTAATGCCGTGGATATCTCCCTGCCTGCTGCGGTGACTGTATTTCCAGGCGAAATATACCGCGCTCCACGCAGCTGGTGCGAACGTAGTTATCACAATCTGATCTACTGGAATGAGGTAGATAAGGGCGGCCATTTTGCGGCGTGGGAACAGCCTGAGCTGTTCAGCTCTGAACTCCGAGCTGCATTCCGTCCGCTGCGTTAGGCTCAGAATATTTCACAAAAACTCGAATGCCGCATTCAGGTGCAGAGCAAGCAAAATCTATAATCTACCCATAATTACAAAGTTTTTTAAGGAGACCACTATGACCGACACTATTACCGTATTGTATACCGGAAAGACGCAAACGAGGGGAGGCCGAGATGGTGCCGCGCGTAGTTCCGATGGACGCCTGGACATCAAGCTTTCGACACCCGGTTCCGCCGGAATTGGCACAAATCCGGAGCAACTTTTTGCGGCCGGCTGGTCAGCATGTTTTCAAGGTGCCATGGGCAAGGCAGCCCGCAAAATGAAAGTTGCGCTACCGCCCGATTTGTCCATCGATGCGGAGGTCGACCTTTGCCAGGTTGGCGATGCCTATTCGTTAAGGGCCCGTCTAAATATCACCGTGCCCGGTGTCGAACAGGAACTTGCAATGGCAATCGTGGATGCGGCCCACGAGACATGCCCGTATTCCAAGGCTACCAGAGGCAACATCGATGTCGAGATCAAGCTGCGGTGATTTAAGTAAATTACGCACAAATAGGGTAGGCACGTTAAGCCGTGTCAATCCGGCGATGATCGCTATTATGTCGATGGCTACCCGTAGATTGGCGGGGTGGATCCTTAACATGTGACCCTTGATGGAAGGGATGAGACAGGCGTGCTGCCCCCGGTTAATGGCTATCATCTAATCCCAGCCGCGGTCGTGGAGGATTTCATCGCACGGCAGGAAAAGCGTGGCTGATAAGCGCTCGGCCTGAGCATTGAAACCATGCTTTACCGGTATTGGCCCGCTAGGAGGAAAACTGGTTCAAGCACCAGTTAAACGCGGTCTTGGCGCCAGAGGACAAGTATTCGGGCAACACGTTGGCCAATCGGCCGAACCGATGGAGACATATGTGACGCTGCTTCTCGTGACGTATCTGGGGGGAATATTGACCATCCTCAGCCCCTGCATCCTCCCTATTCTACCCTTCGTTTTCTCCCGCGCGGGTCGGCCATTCTGGACCAGCACACTGCCCATGCTTGCAGGCATGACGGTGATGTTTGCTGCCATCGCCACCCTGGCGGCCGTGGGCGGCGGATGGGTGGTGCAGGCAAATGAATATGGCCGCATCGCCTCGATGGGATTGCTCGCCATCTTCGGCCTCACCCTGGTCTCTCCCTCACTGTCGGATTTCCTCACCCGCCCGGTCGTGGCGGTCGGCAATCGTCTCTCCGCCTCGGCAGATCGTGACCAGCTTGGCGAAGTCATTGGTGCGGGACTGCTCGGCATCGCGCTTGGGTTTCTTTGGGCGCCCTGCGCAGGGCCGATTCTCGGACTCGTGCTCACCGGCGCGGCACTGGCAGGTGCGAGCGCCCATACCTCTATGCTGCTGCTGGGCTACGCGGCCGGCGCTGCGACCTCCCTCGCCTTAGCACTGCTTGCCGGCGGGCGGGTGTTCCACGCCCTGAAGCGGTCCATCCCCATAGGCGAATGGGTCCGCCGCGCGTTGGGCGTCTGTGTGCTGGCCTCGGTCGCCGTCATTGCGCTGAATCTCGACCAGCGCGTCCTGACGAAATATTCCGCTGTCAGCACCAATGATATTGAGCAGTCCCTGCTCAACGAATTCGTTGAGAACCGGGCGGCATCGTTACACGCAGCACCTGTAGGCAGCTATGTGCAATTCCCATCGCTGGCCGGCGCCGTTATCTGGCTCAACACCCCGCCCCTCACGCCGCAGGAACTGCGCAGCAAGGTGGTGCTGGTGGATTTCTGGACCTATTCCTGCATCAACTGCCTACGCTCGCTACCTTATGTCATGGCATGGAACGCGAAATATCACGACCATGGTCTCGTGGTGATCGGCGTCCATTCGCCGGAATTCGCCTTTGAAAAAGACCCTTCCAACGTCGCCAAGGCGGTGAAACAACTCGGCATTACCTATCCCGTGGCCGTCGACAGCAATCTCACCATCTGGCAGGCCTTCAACAACAAGTATTGGCCGGCGGAATATCTCATCGACGCCCAGGGCAACATCCGCAACACCAGCTTTGGCGAAGGCGATTACGCGGCCTCCGAAGCTAAGATTCAACAGTTATTGATCGCGGCGGGAAACCAGAACGTGCCTGGCAGCACCGTGAAGCCAGAAGCCGACGGCGCGGAACTGGCGGCTGACGACGCGGATATGGCATCGCCGGAAACTTATGTCGGCTATAACCGGGCCCAGAATTTCGCCTCGCCGCAGTCGCTCGCCCCTGACACCGCCGCCAGCTACACCTTGCCCTCAGCTCCCCAACTGAACGACTGGGGCTTGCGAGGCCAATGGAACGATGGCGGCGAAGAGGCGGTTTTAAACTCGGCCCCGGGTGAGGTGCTGTTCCGCTTTCATGCGCGGGATCTGCATCTGGTGCTCGGGCCCGCTATGGGTAATCGTCCGGTCCGCTTCCGGGTTCTCATCGATGGGGCGCCCCCTGGGGTCAATCACGGCACCGATACCGATGCGCAGGGCAATGGCACCGTCACCGATGTCCGGCTCTACCAGCTTTTGCGCCAATCCGGCCCGGTTCAGGACCGGACCTTTACCATTGAATTCCTCGACCCAGGCGTGCGGGTCTTTTCATTCACGTTCGGATAGATGTCGGCTGGATTTCACGGACGAACAGCGCTCGCGCTCCCGCCAGCTACCCACTCCTCGCGGGAGACGATGGGATCAGTCGCCAAACACCTCGAGGTGGACCGCACGATGGTCCCCTGGCGCCGCACTTGTCACGTGGACCGCCAGCGGTTCCCCCGCCCACGCGGGGATGACCCCCACTTAACCAATGAAGTTATAATGAACTCAATGCATTCCAATTATTGCTTTCGTGGCATTCGGCACGCCAAGCCCCTTCCTTAGCTACGAATGCGTTGTACGGATTTGAGGATCTCGGACATCACAGTTAATAGATTGCCGGTGCTTTTGGCATTTCGCATCGGGTTGCATGTTCAACGTCGGTCGGCCACGGGTTCCTGATGCTGCCCTAGATGGCCGCTTTGCGGATTGCTGAGGAAATGCGCGAACCCGACTTGCAGGCACCGCTGCGTAAGGGTCACGGCGCCTACTGGTACGGATTGTTTGACGCTGAGAGGCCATTGTTTCGGCCATCCCAGCCCGGCGCCGAGCAATATCCAGCCGGCGGCG
>Ga0116226_10003292_pt1 | contig 14249 bp, 8 predicted proteins | sample S1TSphfallax_FD_89692 | JGI IMG/M metagenome (GOLD analysis project Ga0116226, IMG submission 89692) | Host-associated microbial communities from peat moss isolated from Minnesota, USA - S1T2_Fa - Sphagnum fallax MG | ecosystem: Host-associated > Plants > Peat moss > Unclassified | place: USA...
AATAAATATTTATCCAAGTTGGGGATACTTCATAAAAAATTAAATTTATTATTTAAAATAATTATTACTTCATAATAACTACCAAATCATTAAATATCTTAATTCATAATTATTTGGATAAACATAATTAATTTAGATGTGAAACTAAAAAAAATTGTCTATTATATTAAAAATTCAATTCAATGTACATATGGATATGCCTATTTATACTTTCATGTTTTTTTATCCAAATTCATATTAAATATTTAATATTTAGTAATGAGTTATTTTTTAATAATTTATTACATATTTACTATTCATTAATATGTAATTTACTTAATTACTATAAACTAATTAAACTAATAATTAATGATTATGAATTATAAATAAGTCTAATTCATATAATTATTTCATTAATTAATTAATTAAAATAACTAATAAAATTTTCAAAACTTCAAATGATAAATGATTAGTTATATGAATTTAGATAATTAATAATAAAATAATAAATTGTCTAAAGTCCAATTATATATTATTTGAAATAACTAACAAATAAATTAGATTGATTAATTTAAATAATTAATTATCCTAATTCATGAACTAACTACTTTTTTGAATTAGACAAATTAGTTTAAATAATTAATTCACCAATTAATTAATTCAAATAATTATTCAGATCTACATTTTAAATAACTAATTCACATATTTAATTATATATTTTATATAATGAAAAATAAGCACAAAACTATGGGAAAATCTTTTTATAGTTGTAACTCAATTGTAATTTAATTTGCAATTAAGGAACAACTAATAGATTTAACCCATATGTTTTGTCTTGAATCCCATGTTACAAATTATATAATGAAGGTTTCTTCTCATTTGTTCTCACATTAAATCCATGTGCCATTTTGGGATGAACTAAAAAAAGTTTAACCTTCAAGGCAAAACATAAAATAAAAACTAAAATTTCATGAAATTTTATAATTCAATTAATCTTTTGGTTTCATACCTACTTACCTACATAAATAATTAAGTAAGTTTCACTTTTCTACCTACCTATGGTTATGTATGACCTACCTAGTTCCTAAAAAAAAAAATTATTTTTATTTATTTATTCCAAAATAAAATTAATATGTTATGTGGCAATTCTCCATTGTGCCACGTGTCACAATCTTGGACCATCATTAATAATCATAATGGATGATGGAAATCAATATTTTGAAAAAAAATAAATTTATGTCCAATTTTTTTCATAATGTCATGTGTTATATTTTAATAAATGGAAGACCATTAATGATGTCAACATGACATCATGGGTGCAATTATAATGGAATTGCATAGTAGTTGAAAATGAATTGTTTTTATTAAATTGCAATTTATTTGCAATGAAATGCACCATATATATGGTGAGTTGTAATTTTACAACTCATGTAATTTGTCTGTTAGCACTCATGATGTATAAATATAATGAATTGCAAGTGTCTAGTGCAATTCAAAAATTGAGTTGCAAGGCTAGTTACAAAACACTCCTTTTTTTCATAGTAATATGTTCATTAAAAACTTTTAATTAATACCTTTATTAAAATCCATAGATTTTGAAATTTCAATATTATCAAGTATATTGTGTATTTCAATATTATCAAGTTTATTGTGTATTTCAATGTTCCTAATCATTGCATTTGAGAAATGTTTCAAAAATGTAGTGTTGATTTTTTTCCTTGAACTATTTGGTTAGGAGCACAAATTGGAAGCATGATTTGGAAATCTTCTTGGGAATCCTTTTCCTAAAATAATTTTGAAGTCACGTTATTTTTGTTTTTAATTGAGCAATTGATTGAGTACATATAATTTAGTTATGAATTTCCAAAGTTAAGGAATAAGATTCCTAAAAAGTCGTCACTAAAAGGAATACAATTTTTAAACAATTTCCCTTTTTAGTTTTTGAAATAAACTTCAAGCCATGTATAAGGCTTGCAATAGATAAACATGAGGAAAAAAAAATTATAATTGTGAAAACATTTAAAGGAAAGGGCCCAAGAAAAGGATTTGGACACTTTTAGTTCCTTAACCATTCCTTGAGGGGTTCCTAATGGTACCACCCAAGGATGGGTTTGCCCATTAAGAATTTTAATGTTATAATTAATGAAATAGTAGATGGATTTTGTTGGTAGGTTTGACAAGTTAGATGATAACACAACTTAGCACATCATGTTTTTACTACAAAAAAATCTAATGCGTATTATATCAACCATGGAAAACTAGTTCTTCTTCTTGGGAAATAAATATTTGTTTAGTTAATTACATAGCTACTCCACACATTTACTCATTACTCTAAACTCTTGAAATTTTTTGAACTTTATATTTCTCAAAGGCTTCATGAGTAAATCAACAAGTTTATTGGTGGAAACATGTTGTATTTCAACTTCTCTTGAAAGTAGTTATTCCTTAATGTAGTGATATTGCATTTCTATGTTTTTAATTCAAACATGGAAAATTAAAGTATTTACAATTTGCATGCAAGTTTAATTGTTAACTTAAATCTTTGTTTTGTGGTTGGTGATCATACCCATTTCTCAAAATAGGCATTGAAATCATGCACCTTATTTTATTCTTTTGATCATGGCATGATACTCTACTTCAATGAATGATAAAAATATTATTAGAGCTTTACCTCTTTGAACTCCATGTGATGGATCCATAACCAAGTTGAAAAAAATAGGTTATAATTGATCTTCTTCCTTACCCATCTCCAACCCATTTTAAATTAGTAAATCTTTTTAGCTCATCAACATCACCTTTTTCATACAAGATCTTGTAGTCTAATGTCCTTTTCTAGTACCTAAATAAGATGTGTTTAGTAGCTTGTAAATGTGAGATCCTAGGATCTAGTGTATTTATTTATTATTGAGACTTCAAATGAATGTCAAGTGTAATGTCACACAAGTAAAGCAATTTTCCATTCATTGTAACAAAATAGATGTTGTATGACAACTACTCATGTGTTAAATTGAACAAAAAATTTCTTAACATACTGACATTTTGTCATAAAAGTTTCATTTTTTAGTTTTGAAAAATTCTATAACTAAATAATGTTGCATGACACCTAGTTGAATCAAATCAAATTTGTCTTTGAGCTAAGACTTGAACTAGGCAATCTTTCCTTTGTGATTACATGTAAGTAGTAAGTCCTCTACATATAGGATCAAAATAATTATCTTCACATCAAGTTATAATCAACATTGTTATGTTTCAAACCTAGCTCTTGGAGGTATGAATCTATTCATACGACGCTAAAGGGGTTTGTTTTAAAGCATAGAAGGCTTTACGACAATTTTTCCCTTGGGTGGTACCACTAGGAACCACCTTGCCAAAATCGCAAGAAAGTCAGACCCAATTTAAGAAATAAAATTTCATCTACTTATACATTGATTTATTTGATTGGACTAGGTAGGTTATGTGTCCCCCCCCGCCCCACCTATGCACACACTCATGAAAAATAATGAACACCCAAAAGCCTATAATATGCATTAACATTTTGATTCTTGACCCAATTCCTAACTTTTAAAAAAATGTCCTTACACTTACACATTAGATATTTTTTCTTGTTTTTTTAATACATGCACAAGGGAATGATCCAAATTAAACATTGAAACAACAAAAGTTGAAAATAGTTATCATTTGTGTTTTTGACATCAATGGCCCTTTGGGGCTTCATAATCTTGATTTCAAAAATTCATAACTAAATCAAAATTGATTCAATCAATTATCTATAAAACACATCAAGTAGGTTGGCATTTGATGTATTCTCAAAAATTAACATCTAAAAAATATTCCCAAAAAGTTAGGTGCTTTTGTGTTCTTGAAAAAAAAAATCTTTCGTGTGACATTTTTGAAACTTTTTCCTTATGCATTCATTTTCCACATCAAAACACATTTTTTAAAAAAAATTAATAAGACTTTGGGATTTTACATGACTTGGGTAACCTTTTGATAAATAATTTCGAATGAAAAGTTTTTTTAATGTGAGTCCTATGTTGTCCTGAAGTTGGATAGGTCACAAAAATTTGAGGTGTGACATTCTTAGTGGTACCACCCAAGGATAAGTTTGCACTTTGATGAATTGACAAACCTTAAATTCATGTCTTTCTTTGACAAAACCTTGAGGTTGTGTCATGTAGACAACATGTTTTGAATCTCCATTAAAAAACTATCACAATCTTGACAACTCAAGATGAAATATATCTCCATCATTATGTGTAACTAGGGCCAAAATCAACTTGATGGTGTTCCACTTAACAATTGGTGTGAATGTCTTTATCAAATCCTCCTCTTTTTTTTGAACTAAAATCCTCTTACAACAAGACATACTTTTGATTTATTTAATTTTCCATCAAGGGTAGGTTTCACCTTATATACCCATTTCATGTTGATTGGTTTTTTCCCTTTTAATAGATATGCAAGAACCCAAGTATTTTTCTTCCAAACAAATTTTATCTTTAATTCCATTGTAAACTCCCAACCTTCATGCATAATTTTTTTTATGAATTGCATTTTGCAATGGGTATCACTGGTTGATCCAAACGAACTGTTATCACAACATCATTTAGTTAGGTTTAATGTTTCCATGACTAATCTTAATCTACGCCTAAAAGTTAACATTTAATTTAATGGTTTTGGTTTCCTTGGAATGTGCAAGTCTTTTGCAAAATCATGAACTTCAATGTGTGGTCTTAATTCATTGCCCTCACCTTGACGAAGTTGAGAGTTGATTGAATGTTATCATTTGATTAATCATCATTGTTAATGGTCAATGAAAAACTTATTTGTTGAAAAAACAAAATGGGGTCCAAATTTACTAAGGTGTATTAAAATCTTGTCACATCGTCACCCTTTTTTATCTTTTTTACCTAGTTTTTTTTCCATGTAATGATTCATTATTTTTCATGAGGATTAAAATATAGGGTGAAAAAGGATTGCAATATAGACTAAGTCATTTTGTCTTGTGTGGTACATTTTAAAGGATTTTCACCCAACAATAGAAATGAAAAAAATGATCTATTGGTATTTACTTCTCTTGAATTTCCAAAAAGGCAATATTATTGAATAAAAGTCTCAAGAAAGTCATAAAAAAATAAATTAAATGTTATAAGCATTACCACTGGATGTACTAACTGCAAGTTAACATTAGGCCATGTAGCCCTTCCAACAATGTCACTCTTGTTCTTGTGTATGTTTGTGGTGTTTTTTGGAAAAAAAATTAGACTTGTTCATAAGATGGTCTTCCAAGGAGGATTTCCTTTCTAATCTTTATTTTAAAATCCTAGTCTTCCCACCTTCCCTCTCCTACAAATTAATTGCTCCCGAAATAGGCCCCTTCCTAATGGTATCTAGTTTGCCAACCAACTAACCAAAATTAGTTGGTTGATTTTTACTTATCACCTTTTAGGACCTAGTGGTCAAACTCACTCCAACTCTTATCCTCTAAATTAGTTTGAGTAAATACCACCTTCTAGAACTAACCAAATCTAGTTGTTTCATTACACAAATAACTAGGAAGTAATAAATGCCTTCACCTACAATCAATAACAAGGAGTTACTAGGATACCATTTAGATCTTAACAAATCTTAGAGATTAACTTGATCATTAACAAACATCAATATTAGGAAGATCGACTTGCTCAAATTGAAAATGAATTGGACCCGTTTTCAACTACAATTGTCATAGAATGAAACAATTATTTTGACATTCTTTGACTCAATTTGTGCGAATTTTCTTAATGGACAAACTAGTTTCTATTTCTATTTGGGACTTGAAGACTTTGAACATAATAAAAGTATCATTTTTTTATTGCAATTTTTTTTATTGAAATTGTCAATGAAGGTCATGAAATATAAAGTTCTTCCCAAGCTCTTAAAAAGAACATGGTCTACAAAGATTTAAATGTAGAAGTTCCAACAATGTAGTGAATGTTGTTTGATTCTTGGGACACATTTATAAATCATGGTTTTTCAAGCCATCCAATTTGATTACCTTGTCCATTTTGACCCAAAAATTGATCAACTTGATTAAAGGCACTAATTGTTGAAATGACATGTTTTTTTTTACTAGTTCAATTGATTAAATTGATTTTTTTAATTTCTTGCTCAAATGTGATTTTTGTTAAATAGGAAAAAAAATAAGCACCTCTAGTAAATAAAGGCAAGGGTTTAATTAAATGGGACATTCAATTTTCTTTAAACCATATTTATAATTCTTAATTATTTATGGTTATTTTGACTTGACCACCAACAATTTGACTATTAATCAAAATGGCAATCAAAATGAATAATAGGTAGGTAGGTGAAATATGAGTAGGTATGTAAGTAAGTACATGTAAGTATTAGGTAAGTAGGTACCTACCTTGATCTACCTACCTATAAAGTACCTACCTACCTAAACTACTTACTTAGCCTACATAACCTACCTAGGTACTTGGGTCATTAGGTTAAGTAGGTACTTAAGTACATAGGCTAAGTAGATATATAAATAGATTAACTAATTTAAATACATACCTACTTACCTAACTTAGGTAGGTAGGTAGGTTCATTACTTAACCTACCCAACTTAAGTCAATATGCAAAATAGGTGTGTAGCCTAGGCTAAGTGGCTAGGCTAAATTAAGTGGCTAAGTAGGTAAAATAGGGTAGTTAACCTAAGCTAACTAAGTTAAGTTTCCTAAGTAGGTTTTTAAAAAATGTAAATAACAATAAAATGACAAAAATTATTGTTTGTTGAAGATATGGTGGAATAGTTGAAAACTTGGTCCTTCAATGTGAAGGTAAGGTTTAATTTTCAAGTCCTCACACTTATACTTTATTTAGTTAGGTAGTTAAGGTGGCTAGCTTGGCTAGTTGACTAAATTGAATTACTCAGCTTAAGTTGTTGGCTAGGCTAGGTTCCTAACTTAAGTGTTTGACCTAATTAAACTAGGTTATTTTTTGGACTAGATGTTTAATTTAGGCTAGGTCTACCTACCTACCTAGGCCCTACCTAAATATTAATCAAATTTTTGTTCATTTTGGCTATCAATAATTGGCCAACTTGATTAGTTGATACATGCACTAAAAAAACTAATAATCAAAAAAATCTTTAGTCAAAATAACCATTAGTCAAAAGAAAATGTGCCAATTTGACTAGTAATCAGCTTAAACATTTTGAAATCAACTTGTTTATTATGATGATGGGTTAAAATGACAAATGTCACAATTTGATTTTTTTGACCAATTTTGTTGGTAAGAAAAACCATGATTTATAGTAGTGGGAAATTGTTCCCAAGCCTACTTCCCAATTTGACATGCTTTGTAGATTGTCTTTAGGTGAGGAAAAGGTGTACCATGTTGTTGGTTATGAAATGATGCAAGTTTTGTAGTTTAAATGGGCTAATATTTGGTGCCACAATTTTGCTTGATTTGGCCATTCTTATAAGGTGTTGATATAGAGACATTCATTCACAACTTGAAAATATATATTTTGAAGCCCACTGTTGTTGTCAATAGTGCTAGTAACCACTACTTCAAAATTATCCTTTCTTTTAATACTACAATGTGAGTATCCAAGCACAACAATGTGGCCTTTATTGGCAATAACACTCATTGATAAAAGGTTCTTCTTTATATAAGTTTGGCGCATCATTAAATCCATAAAGAATATCAAAATTGACATGGCCTTTGCCAACTACGACATGAAATATTACTCCCTTAGTTGTTTTGATGTTAAAAGATGTAGTTGGTTTGTGAATTCTATATTATGGTTTTTTTACTAACGACATGCGTAGTGGGGCCATATTTCCAGTAGCACTTGGGGTCATCGTGCTAGTCAAACATTGCCATAACAATTTTTAAAAACTCCAAGGTGTTAAAATCCTCCAAGTTGAATAATGTCATAAGTTCCTCTACAAATTTTTCAACATTTGTATTTGGTCTTCTACTCCAATTTGGCCTTTACATTAGCATCAAGTTTTTTATTGGTTTCTTTTCATTGTTTACATTCATTTGACCAAATGGGGTTTCCTATAATAATTGTAGTTTCCCTTCCAACGGTTTTTAGAATTTAAGGATGTCAATTGATTAAACTTCTTCATGTGCACTTGCAAGGCCTCCAATGTGCCTTTGGTTCCAAATTTTAAACACAAATATCCATCCTTTTGTTTTAATTTCCCAATAAGAGCAACAAAGTTTATTTGATTACATATTACAAAGATTGACTAAATGAAGGGACAGTAGGACTTCAAAAGTGCATTGAAGTCTTTCTCACTTAAGTCTTTTAATTCATATTATGGCTAGGAGTTGTAACAAAATGTTTTGAATGTTTTTAAATAACTTTCAACACTAATATCTTTTAAGAATTGTCATTGTTATAGTTGATTCTAAATATAAAGTCTTTGAATAATGCCATTGATTTCATATTGCATTTGTGGATGGGCACATGGGTCCAAATCAAGTATAAGGAATCATTTGCCTTAAGGATTGTGTCCTTACACTACAACAAAAGGTGTCCCTTGTATGCCAAGTGATTTCACTAGATTTTGAATGAATTCATTGGTGCTAATGAATGGGACCTAGTGGGGATGCAATGAATTTACTGGACTAGTGAATGGCAACTACTGAATTGCACCTACATTTTGTAGTAATGTTACTAAATCCTTAAAAGAATAACACTTTGTAAAATATGTTTAAAATCATGATTTAGAAATAAAAAAATTAAATTCTTATTACCCAAAAATATGTTGCATATATTATAATGTAAAAATGTACACAAAAAAATTTCAATAGATTTTTCATTTTCAAATAATTTCAAAATAAAATCTTTTAAGCAACAAAAAAAATCAGTTATAATGTTTTGAAAGTGCTTTTGAATATTCATTTCAAATCTTACCAAATGTTTTTATAATACATCAAAAATATTGTTGTACAAGTGCATTTAAAAATTTCAATATCAACTTAAGTAATCATTTATCACAATGAAAATTAAATAATGGTTACATGTTGGAATGGTTCTTAATATTCAATTTGGACCCCCATGCTAACTTAAGGTTTTCAAATTCATAAATGTTAGAAAGTGGTTTAGGGTTTTCACTTGTCAAGAAACTTGTTTGATTATGTTGAATTTTGTGTATCACAAGTTTAAATAAACTTGTAGTCACCAAACCCAAAGGTGCAACAACATCCCACACCCTATTTCTTAAGAATTTATTTCACACCTTGATTTTCCAATTGTGATAGTTAAAAACCTCCCCATTTTCTTGAATTAGGTAATGCATATATTTTAAGTTGTGAAACATTGTGATAATTTTTTATTACTCAAATCTAGTTTTGATTCATTTTTGTTGGAACTATAATAATGCTAGCAATGACATGGAGTTGAACTTACATTGTGATTCAGGTCTAAGATAAAATGTGTTTTGATACCATGTTAGTTTTTCAAGGTAATGGTTCATTGAATTAAATTTTGATGAATAATCAGAATTTTATAAATGATTAACTAACCAATGCCAAGTGAAAAAACTAACAAATTGATAAGTAGGTAATCCCAATTAACACAATAAACCATAGAATTTTACCTACTTGATTTAGTTTCATCCAATAATGTCCATTTTGCATTCTTCATTTTCCATTGTTCATTCACAACGAATAATACTTGAAGTTCAAATCTTTGTTCATTTTGTAAATATTTTAAAAATATTTTTGTGAGACTAATTCATCATCTAATTGTATATAAAACTTACCTCCTTGAAGTAATAGAGAAATACCTTGAACTAAGGCATTATTATAGAAATGTATGTGAGACCCCATGCACAATGCTTGTTGTTAAATTATTAACATTTGTGCATAATTTTGAACCAACAGATTGCCCAAATCAAAGATTATCAATGCAAATCACATGTAAAAACATTTTTTAGGTTTAAAAACTTTGCTTGTAACTCATGTTCCATCTCATTCTTTGAATATTTTAAAGTCCCTTTCAAATAATTAATTAAAAGGCTTTTGATTTCTATAGATGAAATCTTTTTTAACAACTAGACAAAAAAGGCCAAATGTTGTGGTTGAAAATTAGCCATTCAACCACAACTTTGACCTTTTTAGGTCAATTGCTGATCTAAATATAAACCTTATGTCATCACAATAGTCAATTTTAAGGGCACCATACTAACATTTGCTCTTATTGGCAAAAACAAGTCATAAATTTGCAAACTCTTTTCTTGATTTGTTACACAAAGTTCTATTGAGGTTGTGTATTGCCATCATGACCTCTTTTCATGGCAAGTTTGCTAGTCTTGTTAAGTTTGGTTCATAGTGTCCAATGTAATTCCAATTAGCAATCTCATTTAAATTTACACTTGAATTGCAACTAAGTAACTTTAGTTATAATAAAAGGTGGAATTCTTGCACTAGGAATTGAAGGCAATTTTAATACTCCAAAAGCCTTATTACATAGATTTCAATGTTTTTTTTGTTTTTGGCATCTTGGTGATACAAAAAGTAGAGGTGCAAATCATATGAAGGACTTGTTTTTGGAAAAAATGGACCCAAGTCACCACATTATTAAGAAAAAAACATCAAAGTTGTTGTATTTAGACAATGGGTTACAACATGTTGCCAACATATAGGAGAAATCCTAACTTTTTTTATTTTTCTCTATGTAGCCAAATTTGGCTAAGTCTTCTTTTGGATGATTACCAACCTTGCTACCTCACAAGGAAAAAAAAAAAACATTGATCTATCTACTTTGTTTGATTTGTTTGTGATGTTGAGATGTCTCAAACCATGGTGCCTCCAATTGAGCACATGGTATTATTGGAAAGGCCTCAATGACTAAGGGTACACCAATCTTGTTTTGCATTGTTTAGACCTATAGTGCAGAGTTATCGAACATTGAATAATTTTGTCAAAGAAAATTCAACAAAATGAAAACTAGTTTTTTAAATGAAATTAATGCTCACTCTTGGTATTGTTGGAAATCCCCTTGATGAGTGAGACTTCTTGGAGGTGATTTTGTAGTATTTAGAGCCACGATGTGCAAGATATTGAATTTTGAATAATTTTCTAGTGTATTTGGATGGCACCTTATATCGATGAATATCCTTCGTAGATAAGAGGAGGGATCTTATGTCTAATCCTTAAGATTGGAAGCGCGTAGGCATACTCACAAGGAGTGGGATGGATCTTATGCTTAATTGTAGGGTAAAACCCAAGTTTGTAAGCTTTACAAGAATAAGGGCCCACACAAGCTAGAGCCGAGCCTAGCCCCAATTCCAGTAAAGCTTGAAGTTGCCAAGGGCGTTGTTGAGTGTAAAGACCTACTTCCAACTTTTTCCTCCTGTTTTGTGATACTTGAAAGGTATCATAGGAAAGAAGAAAACAAATGAAGGGCATTTCAAAAAAATAGAATGCTCACCAAAGTGCGCATTCTGTTTCTTGAAATGCATTTTGTTTCTCGAATCGCCTCTCAAACAATGGAGGAAAAAAATATGCTGGGTAACATGTGCCCTCCAATTACACTAAAAAAATCAGAGCAAGTCTTTATTACAGAGTGGGAGTGATAGGCTTACCCAGTAAAGAGTGAGAAGGGGGAATCTCCAATGTGCCTCCTCATCCCACTCTTAAGGAGTTGGCATTATGGAGCCTCCCCCCTTGTACACCTCATGATCCACATATGTTTGGTTCATGACAATGTTCGTGTTGTGAGATGTAGCCACTGGAAGGGTAAGCCAATGAAGAGGAGAAACTGGACCCAACATCAATTGCAGTCTATTGTATGTACTCACCTCATGGAGCTCACTAGCAGCATCTGTGTCACTAAACCTGCAGCTTTTCTGACAGTCCTAAGCCTCAGTCTTAACTCCCTAAAGTGCTAAACCTTTTGTGTGGAGTTTTCTCTGCACTCGGAGTTTAGTTCTTGTGGGATGTACATTGCAATAGCTGCCACTTGAAAAGCAACTAGTTTAGGCTGTGTCAATGATAGTCTTGCTCAAGAACAAGCTGCTGCTACATACATTCGGTCATGGATGCAAAGGTATAATAATATATCTGTATCTCTCCTTTTACAAGCTCTCACTTCACTATAGGGTCCAACATAAAGATATGCAAAATTTTGCTAAAACCAGATTCGGTATGTCTCAGAAATTTTCAATGAGAAATTGATCACAGGACTGGTATAGTAGGCATCTCGATTGCTGCTTGCTTCTGTGGCAGGATTTAGCTGAAATGGGTGTTCTAACTTTTTTCTTTGCATGATTTTTATGATGTTCTTACCTGAACAATGAGACTCTTATGTGATGACCCTCAATCTGCAGCAATCCAAAAGAAGACAGCACTCCCTATTCAATGAAAGGCTCTTTGGTTGTATTTTTTTCTGAAGGCTTTGCATTGACTGTCAACACTTATGACATATCTGGATAAGGGGGCATCACAAGCTGAACGTCATAAGGTAGACAGACCCAAAGGGAGAAAAATGTGTTCTTGGTTTGGTTATTGCACTAACTGTTTTGGACTTGTGCGAAAAAACATGTGGATGTTTGAAATCTGAAATATGATGCTCACTAGCCTTTCAATCTCAGCTTAATGGGTTCAGTTAGTAAGTGCTCAGACTTCATCGGGGAAGTACACATAGCTCCTAATTCAGTTCAAATTGAAGGTTGATGTAATGATTTCAGAGTTGTCGTGTGATATATTGAAATTTGTAACGTGATGTGGCAGTTTTGAGAGATTGTCGCGGGCAAAGGCTATGGAGAGGCAGGCATTATTGCCACATTCAGCAATTCAATTGAGCTGGAACTACTACACACACAGGCTTTTATAGTTAGTCAATCTTCATGTAGCCTACTACACACACAACCTGAATGGTTGCAATTGCCTGCCCTTCACGAAAAGCTAGGTTTCCATATGATACACTCTGTTGTGCACTCTTATTATTATGTATGTAAAAACCCGCCCTAATTTTTTGTAGTGTAAAAAAACGCATAACAGCCCACTATTTGTGAAGCAGATAGTGAAGTTTATATTCGTTTTTCTAAATTTCAACTACCATTCTCAAGGCACAAAAACTCAGCAAGGATCTTCGGAAATGGAAGAAATCTTCTGCAGTGGAATCAAATAATTCTAAAAAATCGCCATTGCTTCTCCAAATTGTTCAAGCAAGTAGCCAGGATATTAAATGATTTTAATAAATTTCTACTTTCATAGCCAAATGTGGCTAAATCTCCTTGTGGATGATTGCTTATATGGCAATATGACAAAATTGAAAAAAAAACAAAAAAAAAACACTGAATTATCTGTCTAGACATAGTTTAGTCCATTGTTATACGAAATGAAATCTCAAGGCAATTGTCTCTTTTGTCAATTTTGTGATGTAGCCAAAGTGATAATTATCTACAGGAAGATTTAGCCAAATTTTGATTAATTCCTCTTGTTGTGGACGGGAGCCAAACCACCTACCTCATAAATTTGAAAAAAGAAAAAAAATAATTTAAAAGAAAATTATATATATACATATATATATATTACAATGTCAAGTGCCATAAACTTGAACACAAAAAGAATGCAATTTCCCTTTGTGCTGAAGGAATGCTTAATTTGGAATTTTCTATTGGACTTTGTGCCTTTGCATTTCATGTTTTAGTGACATTTGTTGAGAAAGTCCATAGTCCGAAACTAGAGAAAGTCCATGCTCTTGGAAGGCAATTAATTAATTGTTTGTCGCTTTTGGTGAGAAAGAATTTCTTTGTTGTTATTATTATTTAGGGTTTCAAGGTTTTGGAAATCTTTGCACAAATGTGTTATATCAAAAGTCTCTTGCCAACTTGCAAAGACACACAATTTTTCCCCAAGTACCAAGAAGAGTTGGAGTTTACTAATGAAGTAGCATTGAAACAAATGTTTATTACCTAAAAATGAATTTTTTTAAAATAAAAAAAATGCTAACTTGTAAAAAATAAAATTATTATCAAACATAAATTTAAAAATAAAATTATATATATATATATATAGATTACACACCTTGCCACCAAGCCAAACCAAACATGTAAGCTTGTTTAATTTCAACCTTTTAAAAAATAAAATTGCAAACCAACAACAATAATAAAATAATGAATAAATAAATAAATAGATAACAAGTGTTTTTTTTTTTTTTTTTTTTTTTTTCTTATGGAAATAATTAAATAAATTAAAAGGGTTAAAAGGGGCGATCGGTAGCCGTAATAATTTCCCCCATGGCCAAGAAAAGGATAATTTAA
>Ga0116226_10003293_pt1 | contig 14248 bp, 9 predicted proteins | sample S1TSphfallax_FD_89692 | JGI IMG/M metagenome (GOLD analysis project Ga0116226, IMG submission 89692) | Host-associated microbial communities from peat moss isolated from Minnesota, USA - S1T2_Fa - Sphagnum fallax MG | ecosystem: Host-associated > Plants > Peat moss > Unclassified | place: USA...
AGCGATATGGTCTCCTCGCCGGTTCCGGTGATGCGCCTGGCGAACAGGCGGTAAGTCTGCGCCACCGTGGTGCTGATCGCGCGCGCCCGTACTTCGATCGCGCCGGTGATCCGTCTGCGCACGGTCTCGAAGTCTTCGCGCAGAATCTCGCCTGTCAGATCAATCTCGCGTGCCAGCACCCGCAAGTTCGGCGCGTTGACGGCGCAGCCCTGGGCTGCGACGAGCCTTATCTCGCCGGCCGGCGCGCGCAGTTCCAAATCGCCTGGGGCGCTCAAGACCGTCGGGCCGTGACCCTCCAGCACGCCCACCACGTAGCAGGCGCCGGTGGTGGCGAGGGCGAGCACGAGGTCCCCTGCCCGCGGCGCATAGACGCCGGCGATGGCCAGCCGCGCCCAGTGAAGTTCGCCGGCCGGGGTTTCAAGTTCCACGCCGTGGCCGGCCACCGCGGTCACCCGGGCCGGGCCGCAATATTCAAGCTGCGGCGCGTGCTGCTCCGGCGCCGCCGCCGGTCTCAAAGTTTCAAGCGTTGCCGTTGGCATTTACGTGCTCCTTCATTCGGGTGGATTCCAGTCTTCCGCATATTGAAGCTCGCGGTCTGTATAACGGGCGCGGCGCATGACGTTATCGCGCCAGGTGCCGCGTTCCATTTGAACGCCGTGCAGATTGGCGTCTGTCAGATCGCAATTCGTGACGGTTGCGTCATCGAATTGCGCGTGGGAAAGATCGGCCAGGGCCAGCCCGCATTGCACAATTCGCGCGCGCGGCGCCTGCGCCGCCGGCCAGACCGAGCCGGTGAGCGCGCAGCGGTTGAAGCCTGCGTCCTCGAGGATCGCCGCCGCGAAGTTGCAGCCTGGGGCTTCAACACTTTCCATTGTGGCGGCCGTCAGGTTGGCGCCGGCGGCCACCAGGTTGCGCGCCGAAAGTGCCGCAAGGGTTGCGCCGGCCAGGTTCGCACCGGAGAGATTGACACCGTCAAGCCGCGTTGCGCGCAGTTGGGCGAAGCTGAGATCCGCACCCTCCAGATGGCTGTCGATGAGATCCAGATCCTCGATCTCCCTGGCCGAGAGATTGGCGCCGGCAAGGTTGCAGCGCTCAAACACCGCGCCGGCAAAGTGCCAGGTCCGTAAATCCATTTTCGTGAAGTTGACGCGGAGCAGGCGGGCTTTGGCAAACGAAGCGCCGGCAAGGTCCGTCTCGATGAACCGCACGTGGGCAAGCAAGGTGTTGGAAAAATCGGCGCCCGCCAGGTTCGTGTTTTCGAAACCCATACGTTCCAGTGTGGCGCCTTCGAAGACGGCTCCCTGCATCTCGCATTGCCTGAACGTGGCGCCGGCCAGCCGGGCGGATTGCAGCCCGGTCCCCGCGAAGCGACAGGCGGTGAATGTGCAACCCGTCAGATCATGCCCTGCGAAAGACAGGCCCGAAAAATCCGCATTTTCGAAGCCTGCCCCAGCCATGCGGGCGGCGGTGAAGGGTTCGCCGCGAATGTCCGGCCCGCGAAAATCAGCATTTGGCAGCACGGCGTCTTGCCAGATCGCGCCTGCAAGATCGGTACCGTCGAAACGCGCGCCGTTGAGCACGGCCCCCGTGAAATCCGTGCGGCAAGCGCGGCCGCGCTTGAAAATGGCCGCGGAGACATCGGCGGCGGCGGCGTTGGCGGCTTCAAGGACCGTCTCCAAAAACATTGCGCCCTGCAGCCGGGCGCCGCCGATATTCGCGCCGGAAAGATCCGCGCGAGAGAGATTGGCGCGTGCCAGATCCTTGCCGGAAAGATCAAGGCCGGTGAGCTTCGCTTCAAAAAAACTCACGCCTTCACAGTTTTGCGGCAGGCTCGCAATATGCCGCAAATCGGATTTATCGAATCGCGCATCCGTCAGAACTGCATCGGCGAGCGTGGCGCCGGCCAAGCGGCATTCGACCATGATTGTCCTTACAAGGCCCGCGGCGGCAAAATTTGCGCCGGAGAGGTCGCATTGGATGAAGCTGGCTTGATCGAAACCGGCGTTGCCGCAGCTTGCATCCGTGCAGGCCGTACGGAAAAACTTCGCCTGGCTGAAGCCGCCGGATTCGAGGCTGGCGCCGGCGAGATCGGATTCGATAAAATTCATCTTGTTGCCGGCGGCAGAGTCAATCCGCGCCCCGCCGAGCTTGCAGCGCAACAGCACAGCGCCGTCCAGCGTGGCTCCGGAGAAATCAATCCGCTCCGCCATGCAGTCGATCAACCTTGCATCTGCCCAAACCGCACGCTGTGCGCTGGCGTTGACCATCACGGTCCGGTTCAGTCGCGCGCCGGTGAAATCGCAGCCGGTGAGATCTACGCCGCTGAGGTCGCTTTCGCTTATCGTACAACCGGTGAAGGCGACGCCGCGCAGCGGCAAATCCCGCAGGTCGAGACCCGAGAGCGTGGTTTGCGCAAGTGATTCGCCGCGGCCGAGGCGCGCCCGCACCGCCGCGATGCTCAGAGCCGGTTGCGCGGCGCTTATCATGCCAGCCTCGTCCGCGCGAGGCAGCAGCCACGCAACGTCGCTTCCGTAAGGTTCGCATCCAGCAAGCCGGCGCCGTAGGCGTTCGAACCGTCCAGACGGGCCAAAGTCAAGTCAGCCCGTTCGAAGGACGCGCGCAGCAGGTTGGCGTTGGTGAGCGCCGCGCCGCTCAGCTGCGCGTCGTCGAAGCTCGCCGTCTGCAAATGCGCACGGTCAAAATTAGCCCCGCGCAGGCAGGCTTCCGGGAACAAAGCCCCGGTCAGCACGGCGCGCGAGAAATCGGCGTTCGCAAGCATGGCTTGCTGCCAGACCGAGCGCGGCGCGTTGGCGCGGGCGAACCGGCCGCCGGAGAAATCCGCGCCGCGCACGGCGCGCAGATTGGTCAGATCCGCATTTTCCATGATGATGCCAGGGGCTTTTGCGGCGGCGAAATTGGCCTCCCGCAGAACGGCGCGGCTGAAATCGGCGGCGGCGGCGCGAACCGCGGTGAAACGCGCGTTTGGCAGGACCGCACCCACGAAATAGGCATCATCCAGCACCGCGTCGGAAAAGTCCGCCGCATTGCCATCGGCGCCGTTGAAATCGCCGCCGGACAGATTGAGTTTTGTGAACACGGCATTATCGATGCGGGCACCGGCGAAGGAGGCGCCTTTCGCGTTGGCGTCCGTGAAATTGGCGCAGCTGAGATCGGCTTTCACAAAGCTCGCATCCGTCAGATCGCTTTTGCTGAAATCGGCGCCGGACAGGTTCGCCCCGTCCAGCCGGGACCCGCGTAATTTTGCCCCGGTCAGCGTCGCGTCATGCAGGTCGGCGCCGGTGAAATCCATGCCGGATAGATCCAGCCCATCAAGCTTTGCACCCGCCAGGCCGTCACCCTGCATAAGCGCCGCGGCCACGGCGTCCTGGGTCAACGGCTTACGCGCGGCGGCCATCGCCAGCACTTTTCCAAGGCTGTTCTCCGCCGTTTCCAAAGCCTGCCCAAGTTGCGCGGCCTTTTCCGGGTCGCGGGATTTAAGCTCGGCAATCGCCGACTCAAGCGCCGCCATCGGGTCGTCGGGGCCAGGCGGCATCCGCGCCCGGATTTTGTCGATGCCGCTGGCTTTCTGGTAGGCCGCGCCGGTCTGGGTCAAGGTCTCGATCAAGGCTCTGGCCTGTTGGACTTTGGTTTCGACAGTTTCACGAATTTCCGCGATCCGCGCATGATGAGCAGCCGCCATGGCTTCGGCTGACTCCGGCGGCCGGGCCAGCTCCGCGAAGGTTTTCAGGTGCTCTTCCTGGGCTTGCGCGGCGTCTATAGGTTCGAGCGTGGAATATATGGCCGCGATCTCACGCAATCGCGGCGAGCCTATTTTCGTGACACCACGCCATACCAGCACCAGCCGCTCCTCGGTCACGTGCGCCCAGACAGTGTCGAGATTTGCCGGCACTTCCTCAAGCGATTCCTGGTCTTCCGACACGCGCTTGACAAAGACCCGCGCCCGCACCCCCGGCAGGCGCGATTTGTAGATAGGGTGCACGGGGTGCAGATTTTCGAAGGCGAGCGCTTCATCGCCTTGAAAATGCTTGAATTGCTGGCCGCTTGGGGCGGCGTTGAAGTGCGACCAGTCGAAATCCGCCGGCAAGCCGGGCCAGCGGGTTTTCAGCCAGGTCTGGTCATAAGTGCCGGTCTTGCCGATACGCGGCTCCCAGCTCATCGGCAGCGGGCCGAAGCCGGCCGGCTCAGGGCTGTCGGCTGGGCTGGCGATCAGCTGGTCCGGCCATTCGATGTTTGGCAGCGCCCCCGCGCCGCGCACGGCAGCACCCCGGCCCAGCGGGTTGCGGCGAAAACCCTCCCCGCCGAACGCCGCATCGTAGCCGATGGGCAGGCTGAGAAAGGGCGCCGGCTCGCCTGGGCGGGAGGCAAGGCCAGGCTGCCAGCGCCGGTCGCCGATGGCCAGCAGCGATTTGGTCTGGCTGCCGATGCCGATGGAAACCCGGCAGCGCGCCGCCGGCTTGCCACCCGGGGCGTGGGCGGGGCCGGCCACCAGGAAATCGGCTTTTGGCTTGTAGGGCACAAAGTCGGTTGAATAGGCCGGCGGCTTGCCGGGCTCGGCCGGGTCGTCCCCGCTGGCGGCAGGTGCGGCAGCCTCATCCGGCACGGCAATGCCGCCGGGCAACAGCCGATAGCCGGCCTTGACGATAAGCGTGGCGCGCCAGTCCCCGCGGCTCAACCGGGTGGTGACCCAGAAGATAGTTGAATGCTTCGGTTGTGCGTTGATGATGCGCATGATCGGGGTTAGATCATCTCAATTGATGTTTACGGATATAGCTTTGATATTTATGGACAGGCCGCAGCTGATATTGATTTGATTAATTGCCACCAATGCGTACGTCGTGGCCTTTAACTGATGCAACGAAGCGGTGAGTTCCGTTACATTTTGAGCAATCTGGGTTATTTCAATAGAGGTCTTGAGTTCAGAGTCGATCTTTGCGATTAATTCTTTAGTGTCCTTGTTTTCCTTTTCATGCGCGGAGGCCTTCTGCGCGCTCGTTTCAATCTTGCCGAAATCCGCACTTTCGAAGTGCCAACCCATTGCGTGTTCGATGTGCAGGAGCTCTGTGCTCTCAACATGTGCTACGGTGGCTTCCGCGTGAATTGCTGTTACCTCAATATGCGTGTCCGTCTCCTCGCTATGCATCGTCGCATAGGCATCATTCTGCACGCCGATGACGCGGTTCTGCACCTCGCTTTCATAAACGTTTACCACTGAGCCATGGGACTTCGTATAGGTGACGCCCATCACCTCCTGCTTCAGATGGCGGCCGACCCAGTTGTTCACGTTGCCAAGGCTGAGCGAATTTATCTCGCCATCGCTGACGGTATTGACATTGCCGCCGTCCTCGGGAGGCGGAGGGTTCCGCATCGCCGTATAATCGCTCTGCAGCTGGTCAAAGGCATTCGTGTCAAGCCCGTTGTCGAAATCTGGTCCCACGCCCGGGCTGACCTGCGCTGAAAGGGCCTTCGCCGGCTGCCGCATCGCGATGATGTTGACCGTGCGCGGCGAGGCGAGGGATATGGATTGCTTCCCGGCCAGCCCCTGCATGACGAATTTATTGTCGCCATGATCGCGCTGGATCATTTTGTTTTTATCTTGCGGCAGGTTGAGCGGCGGCATGTTGATGGCATTATGCAGCAGACCCGTCACCATTGGATGGTCCGGGTCGCCATTGAGGAATGAAACGATCACCTCCTGCCCGACATGCGGAGTCGCAATGCCGCCCCAATAGGAGCCGGCGGATTGCTGTGCGACGCGCAACCAGCAGGAACTATTCTCATTTCGCTTGCCGCGGCGGTCCCAATGGAACTGCACGCGCACGCGGCCATATTCATCGCAGTAGATATTTTCACCTGTTGGCCCCACCACGGTTGCCGTCTGGGTGCCGTGGATGACCGGCCTGGGTGTCAGGCGCTCGGGCCGGAACTCGGCGCGCGCCGGAATGGCGACATACTCGTTTGCGTAGGCGAATTCCTCCGCGCCGGTTTCGCGGCCGGACCATTTGGCATGATGCCGAACTTCGGTGAGCAGATACGCATCACGGCCATGCTCGGCATTCTCAACCTGGAAGCGCAAGCCGGGGTCGAACGAGACCACACTGCCCATGCCGTCGACGCGGCGGTGCTGCGCCTCCTCCATTTCAATCCGCAGGCGGGTCAATCGCCGCCCTGCGTCAGGGTCCGTGAAATTGCCCGGGTATTCGTAAATCTCGCAATCGGCCATCAACGGTGCGTCCGACAGGGTTGGCGTATCGACAAGAAGCTGTTTGGTGGGCGATTGAAAGTCGTAATCATTCAGTGTCCATTTCCCGGGGCGGAAGGTGTTATCAATCTCCAGAGTTTGCAGCTCGCCCAGTTCGGCGTGTGGATTTATGTGCAGATCATACGGCTCACATTTGCCGGTGGCGCGGTTGGACGCGGCGATGATGAGGAGATGCGTGTCAGCCGTATGCTCGTGCCAGTAGAACATGCCGAACTGCTCCATCAGCCGGGAGATGAAATGCAAGGCGCTTTCCTGGTATTGCACGCAATATTCCAGCACCGGATAGTCCTGTTCGGCGAGCCGGAATTTGAAATCCCGCAGGCCGCAATCTTCAAAAATTTCCTTTATGATGGCCGGGACGTTTTTATGCTGGAAGACCCGGCAGTCCAGCGTGCAGCTTAAAAACCAAAGCCGCGGCACGACTTCCAACAGAAACCGCCGGCCGCCGCGCGGCGATCGGCCAAGCCCGCGCGCCCGCCGGACATAGCCGTTGAGCGGCCGGCGCGGGCCGGTGCCGCCGGCGCTTAGCCATAGCGTGACGGGCGCGCCGACCAGGGATTCCATTGCCGCGCCATGCGCTTTCGTGACCACGGTCACCCGGTAGAGAAAGCAGCGGGAGAGCGCGTCCTCGCCATCCAGGCTGGTCAATACGATTTCTCCGTCGGCAAAGGGTGTGTCGATCGCCAGGAAATCCTTCAGCCCGCCAAATTCTTCGCCGATTGAAAGCCCCGCACCGTCCGCCATTTGCAAAATCCCATTTACGCCGTGCCATCCCGCCGCAAGCCGCGGAACGGGGCCGCCCATGCCGGCTGGTTGGTGCCGCATGCCGAGGTCATTCAGTCGCAGGCCCGGTGGAAATCTTCAAATAAAACGCTCTTAATTCTTCTGAATCCAGCGGGGCCTTGGCAAAGCGCGCACAGGACCGCCTCAACGATCCCGCCCCCGCGCACTGGTTCGCGCGCGACAGGCCTTTACTTGCCGAGCCGGCTAACTCAATAATATACTGAAACAAAAACCGGAGGCGAGGTGTCAGATGCCAAAGAACATCGTATTTTGCGCGGATGGAACAGATGACGGACCGGGGGTCAATTACGCGCCGCCGGGGGGCCTGCCGCCGCAATTGCTGCCGGATGTTACCAATGTATTCAAACTTTTCGTGCAGCTGAACCGCGCCCCCCTGCAGAACGGCAATGCAATGGAACAGGAGACGCAGGAGGTTGAGGCTGGGCAAGTTATCCAGTGGTCAAAATATCTGAACGGGGTTGGGTCCGGGGACGGTCCGATCGTCAATCTTTTTGGCGGCGCCTTGGGCGCAGGCCTGGCGGCCCGCATTGTCCGCGGTTATACGTTTCTTTCGCGCGCCTATGACCCTGGCGATAATATTTATCTGATAGGGTTTAGCCGCGGCGCCTATACGGTGCGCGCGCTGGCGGGCATGATCCTGCAATACGGATTACTCGATAAAACCGCCTATAACCTTAACGCTATTCCGTACGGCAGCCCCGGATACCCCGCTAATCCGGATGCCGCATACACGCTCGGCGCGGCGGTGTGGTTTCAATACGCAAAGGCCGCGGCCAGCACTGCTAACTGGTTGGCTAAGTTCACCGACTTGCTGCAGGATTTTCCGGCGTTTTTCAGCGCGCCGGCGCCGGCGAAATACGTGCAGGTGCCGAATATCCGTGCCATCGGCGTTTGGGATACGGTTGGGTCCTACTTGTTCGACGCGCTGGCAGCCGATGACGGCAATAAAACGCAGTTATTTCCCTTTGCCAATACGCAACTAAGTTCGCGGGTGCTAAACGGCTATCAGGCGCTCTCTCGGGATGAGAGTCGTAATGTTTTCACGCCCATTTTGTGGGATGCTGGCGCGAACGTGTCGCAGACTGTATTTGCGGGCGGGCACGCGGATGTGGGCGGGGGGTATTCAATGGCAACCAACGAGGCACAATTGTCGGATATTCCGCTTGGCTGGCTGACCGGCAAGTTGATCAGCGAAGGGTTGCGCGTCTTTCCAACCCAGGCGTTCCATGCCTCGCCCAGCGCGACGGGAATCGCGCACCAGCAATGGCGGTATGCGCCATGGACGAGCGGGTTCTTTACGTTCGCGCGGCGGAATTTTGCTGGACGTACCGATGTTCTGAACGATCCGTCAATCTCGACCCGGAAGGCCGCGCCGAATGTCGTGTTTGATCCTGGAACAGGCAACCCGGCAGCGCCGCTGCCGCCGATAACAGGTCCCTACTGACCTACGGATATGCCATGAGGGCTGCCGTCGCTCTAGCTTTTTTGCTGAGGGCGATTCACGTTTTCGGCGCGCTCAAGCGAGCGCACCTCAAACGATCGCGCTCTATGAAGATAGCCAACGCCGATGCGACGAAATTGAGAAGCTCCGAGCTTATACGTTTGCGCCTCGCTTTGTTAGAGCCGGATGATTTGAGATGGAATCGCTTCGCGATGCCATCTCAAATTTCAATCCCCCTCTGAAATATTCCTAGAGGGCGATTCAGACGTGAAGATGAACCGCAAAGCGGTTCATCTTTGTGTCATCGCGCTCTAATTTCACGATCATGGCCGATCCGCTCCCTGAGCGTGGGTTGGGTCCATGCCTGCGGCCCCGAATTCGCCGCTATTGGTCTCCCGCCCGGAAGGCTCGATATGCGGCGTGTGATCATTGGTTTGGCGCAACCGCGATAACGTCTCATATAGCCGCCAGCGCGCCCGATTTTGATTGCCCAGCGGCCGGTGCGCCGGCAAGCAATGCCACGGGCTGAACGATAAATTGCTGACAAATCCAAGCTGCTCATGTGGTGCAAAAGCCTGCCGCGGGATGTGAAGACGCGCGACAGGTACCCGTGGCGAGAGCCTGGTTGGCCACAAGACGGCGTTGTTTTCAATTGGCATACGAAACGGATCGGTCTGCACCTGCACGGTAATGTCAAACTCAACGTCGGTCTCGGCCAGCGTTCGCACCATGTTATCGCTCAGGTAGTTGTCGGGCGGCCGCAGCGGCAGGCGCGGTATTTTGCGGTAGACCGAAGTTCGCGGGGCAAAGGCGTATTGCATCGCCTGACCTTCGCCCAGCAGATACGGCGTGCAGCTGTAATAGTGTTCGCCAAGCGGATTGCTCTGAGTCTTGTTCCAAAGCGCCTGCATCAGCATGTCAAGAATATGCGGCGCGCGCGGATCGATAAAGTAATAAAGCGGCATCTCCCGCAAGCTCCATTCCTGCAGCGCCGCATTGGCGCGCGTATCCGGGGTCACAAAGGTCGGCGTACAAATACAGATGAGGTCCTGCGTGGATGTTTCGTCGTCCCAAATCTTCGGGCCGGGAACATCCATCAGCTTTATCGCCATGCTGACGAAGCCGACGTCATCGATATCGGCGGGGGTGGTCGGCCCCGGCCCGGAATAGCGGACCCAGGCCGGATAGCTGCGCGGTTCGGCAAACACGCCATGCCGCAGATGCGCCGGCAAACCATCGAATACCGTCACGGTGCCACGCAACAGGCCGTGGGTTTTGGTATTGCCGCCGCGCAGATAAGCGCCCGGCGGGAAATGGTTGCGCATCTGCTGTGCCATGCGGTCAATGATTTGCTGCAGAAACGCCTCCTCACCGGGCAGAAGTCTTTCCTCGGCCAGACCCAGGCCGTCATCATGGCGGCGCGCGTTTATCAGCAGCTGCAGCAAACACGCCAAAGGGTCACGCAGCAGCTTGTCGAAAGCCGGCCGGAACCATGGCTCGAACCGCCGCTCGAAGAGCAGCGTGGCTTTCAGGGCATCATGCAGGCGTTTCAGCAGCATCGAAGCCCTCCGCTCAGCAGGTTGCCAGAAACCGTAGCGCCCGCAGGCCGGGTAGAAAAAAATACGCGCCGCCGCGCACCGTCACAAATCGCGGCAGTTCCAGGCGCCGGCACGGGCCGGCGGCCAGCGGCAATGAGTAGCTGCCGGTGGACCGGCCCGCGGGAAATTCCACCCGGTTGCCAAGCAACGGGTCAGCCTCGCCGTACAGCCCATCGAAGCTCGGGTTCATCAGCCAGGCGTTCTGGATAAATTCGAACTGGCGCGAAATATCGGCGTTCAGCGCCATGAAATGCAGGCCCCTGGGTCCTGATTCATCGGCGCGCAGCGCCTGTTCGCGCGGCAGAAAGCCGCCATAGGTGCGGCCGCGCCGGATGATCCGGTGGAACCGCGCGGCGGAGACAAGATCCTCCCGCGGCCCGCCGGATTTCAGGCCCAGCATGCGCAAGCCCTGGGAGAGTAGGCTTTGTTCGCCCCCTGGCATGTCGGCCGTGCGGGGATTGGCGCGCCTGATATGCGCGCCGAGCGGGCAGGCAAGCCCGTCCGGGTCAGAAACAAAGGTAAATCCGTTGCGCCGCAGCTCGGTTTCGGAAGTGCCGGCGCCTTCAATCGGCTGCGCCGCCGGCATCGCCAGCGGCGCGCCGCCGCCCCGCCTGCGGCCGACCATCAACTCCGCCAGCTCAACGCCAAGGCCCGCCGGATCATTGGCGGCCAGAAAGCGCCAGAACGCCGCCACGTCCTGCTCCAACTGGCGCCACACCAGGTAGGAACCGTTGCGGGCAAAATCCCGCAATGACGGGTCGTCCTTCGCCGGCGCCAGCAAGGCCAGAGGATCGCGCCCGGGCGGCAGGAGCGGCCGGTCCGTGAACAGACCGTATTCGTTAGGGTAGCCTAACAAAAACTCGCCCGCGGCGACCCGGTTGCGGTAGGACAGCCCGCCCGCGCCAGGGTTCCGCCGGCCTTCCCAATCGAGCTCCGGCTGGCTGATCCCATCCATGAAGCCGAAATGCTCCAGCCGTTCGCCCGCCCGGTCCCGCTTGAGGCTCGCCGGCAGCTCGGCCATCACCGAAACGCCGCGCATCGCCGCCTTGACCTGGCCGGCGAACACCGCCAGCCCGCCTGCCACCGAATAGAGCAGCAGCATCGCATCCGGCACGTTGTCCCCGCTGCCCCACGCCCAGTGCGCCGCGGCATTCGGCCCCACATCACCAAGCCGGCGGGCAACACCTTGCGCCTCTGCCGCCGGCGAGCCGATGCCGAGGCGAAATTCGCGCGCAAATTGCGCCACGATATCCACGTCCAGGCCAAATGCGCGCAGGCCTGGACCGCTGAACGCAATCTGCAGCGCCTCGGTCTGGCGGTCCTGGAGATCCGCGACCGTGGTCACCCGGCCAGCGCCGGTGGCGGGACCGGCAATGGCGGCGAGCCAAGCCCGCGCCAATCCGGCGTCGGTCACGCGCAAAAGCAGATAGCAAGCTTCGTCGAGGCTGCCGAAACCGGTGCGCAGGATGGCTTGAATGTCGTTCAGCTCGGTGACCGGCTCAATCATGGCGGGCTATATCAGCGCGAGGAAATTGCGGATCTGCCGGTCTGTCATTTCCGGTCCGAAGAACCGGGCGCGGATCACGGCGTTGCGGTTGAGCTCGTAGGCCGTCAAACCGGGATATGCGTTGTACCAGACCTGGGTGACGATCTGGTGGCGGCGCAGATAATGCTGGTAGTCGTGCTCATTACTGGCGCCGCCGAGAAGCAGGTAGCGCGTGGCCGGGAAACCGATGCCGTTACTGAAGACAAGGTTGATCCCATAGGCAACCTTGTTGACAAAATCATCGGCATAGGTCGCCAGGCTGCGATCGTAATTGCTGGCGAAGTATAGCCGCCGCTGGCCATCAAGAAACACCCAGCGGGCGAAATGTATGGTGCCGATCCGCGCCAGCCGGCCGCGCGCATAGAGCAGCCTGATGGCGAAGTTCAGGACGAACAGGATGGCAATCAAGGTCAGGCGCCGGAACAGTCCCGGCTTGACGCTGCCGAAGGCGCTGAATTGATTTACAAGGTCCAGGTCTTCGAGGGCGGCCAGAGCGGCAATATGCTCGTCCGCCGGCAGCGGCGCGATGACAGGATCGGTTTTTTCCAAATGCCGGAGCCATAAGAGAAATAACGGGATCAGCAAGATCAATGGCGTCAATAGCAGCAGAATGGCGGCCGCCAGCAAAATCAGCCCGTCAACAAAGAGCCTGAGCCACTGGCGCAGCCGGAACCCGGCCGGCGCGCCCCCCGGCGGGCTTACGATCGGCGCCTTATCCGCAACCGCAAGCCGCAGCCTGGCGAATATTTCGCGCGGCGGCGCATCCAGCGGGCACGCGGCCAAAGCTGCGGCAAGCATGGCGTGCAACGCCGCCTCCTGCTTGATCTGCCGCACCGTCCGGCCGCGGAAATTTACGTATACCGCCGCCGGGCGTACCGAATGGCGGTGCATCCAGGCCAGCAGATCGGATTCCGGCGTGAACGTCTCGCAATGTCCGAAGATCGCGCGCAAGCCGGGTGCGGCGCGTTCCGAAAGCTCCAGAAGCAAGTGGTCGGCGGGGCCGTCGCAATCGCCAAGAAACGCCAGGTAAAGCGGCGCATCGGCGAAGCTAAGACCATAGGCGCCAAGGTCCCCCAGCGTCTGGTCGTCCAAAATGGTGAACCGGGCAAAATGGATCGTCCGGAAATCGGCGAACTTCACCGTTGCATTGTCCGGATCGGCTTCGCCCGGCCGGCGGTTCATCGCGTTCAGAAGTTTTTCCAGCGGTTCACGCAATCCGGCGGCGATCGGGGCCGCGATCATGAAACTATCCTGCGGAACCATGTCGCGGATTTAGAACTGCAGCGAGAAATCGATCAGGCGGTCATGCCCGGCGTAAACCACGCCGAGGTAGAAATTCGGGCTGATCAACCGGATTTCGTCGCGTATCCATTCAGCAACCAAAGAGGTCTCGGAATAGTCGAGCACGATGCACTCCTTGCCATCGAGCCAGCTTGGCGCCTTGTACACTTTTGCAATGATGGCGTTCAGGCCAAACGGGCCGATGCGGTTGCGCAGCGTCGCGGTTGCCGGATCAAACACCTTGCCTTGCCATGCGAAGATATTGATGAATTTTGCGATATCGGGGCTAAAAATCGTTCCTGGCGCAATGATTGCGGTGCCGTTCGCTTCGCCTTGCGGAATCGGCCCCGCATCGGCGCCCTCGAACAGCGCATCAAGTTCAGTCTGAGTCATGCCAAGCAATTGTGAGACATCGTATGCCATGGTTATCTCCTTGGATATGCGCTCCGAAAGCCAACAAACACGTCACGGCCGGCTCATCAGCTCCGCCGTTCCATAGAGGTAGAATAGCCATCCCAGGGCGATGCCCATGGCGACATCGAACAAGCCGACCCAGACCAGCCCGCCACCGATCCAGAACCATGCGATCGCCATCCAGAACCTGCCGATAATTCCAGCAATGTTGGCGTAGCGCGAGCGCTGCGGGTCCTGCAGACCCGGAATATAGAGCGCCGTGACAAGGATCAGCAAAGCGCCCCAGGCGCGGACCCAACCAAAAAGCGGCGGCAATTTGACGATGTGGCAAACCCGGTGCGGCAGGAAAATGCAGCCGATGCCGACGCAGACACTCAGTATCATCGCGCAAGCGAGCAGCGCCTGGTAGAAACCTTTGTACTTGCGGGCGCGCGCCGCGGTGCCGCTTAATGTCAGCGCCTCATCCATCTGCAGCCTCCAGGAACCGGGGCGCGCTTGGGTTATTGGTCATCCGCCGCTCCCTGTGCGACACGCCAAACCCCGGCCAGCAGCGCCGGAACCCAGGCATGGGCGGGACAGCGGCTCCAGCTTTGGGCCATGAACGCGAGCTCGGCGGTCGGAAATTTCGTATGCGCCGCATCAAGCTGCAGCAGAACGAGGGTGGTGTCCGAGAACGTGCCGGCAACCGATTCGCCGGCACTCAGCGGCTGCCGCACGACCTGGCCGGGTGCCACCAGACATTGCGCCGCCGCGGCTTCCGCCGAGAGATAGCGGCGCGCCCGGGGGTCGGCCCATAGCGCCCGCATCCGCTGGAAGCCCGTGACCAGATTGTGCACGGCGACACCGGTGCCGTGCACACCGGAGGGATCACCGCCAACTTTCTC